>WLWF01002097.1_pt1 | contig 15000 bp, 29 predicted proteins | sample 6718331 | NCBI WGS metagenome assembly WLWF01 (sample SAMN12718692, study PRJNA515312) | sponge metagenome | isolation source: marine sponge | host: Mycale hentscheli | place: New Zealand: South Island, Marlborough, Capsize Point | collected 2003-05-01
CCGCTATGGATCCTCTAAACCCAGGATCAATAACAACTTTTGAAGGGTCAGCGTCAAGTTCATCAGCGTAAGCCATGCACTCCTCGAGACTGACGTCATTACTGCGTTCAGCATCCTGCGCGACAATAATCATGTAGTCCCATCCTGATCGTGATATCTGGTGATCATACGTCAGAGCTCTGAGGGTTGACTTACATGCCGGGCACCAAACAGTGCTGACTGCCAGTGCTTTGAGCGGATACTGTCCGCAAGTGGATTGAAGTTCAACTCTCTCACCAAGGCAGTTCTGGAAAGTTGCGTTAGCAATCTTGTCACCAGGCTGATTACCGTCTCCGAACTCTACACACTCATGTGCTATAGGCGCAGGTTCAACTTGTGCCGGCGTAGGTTCTACTTGTTCGGGTTGTGCTTCACCGCAAGATGCTAGTGCTAAAACGAGCGCGAGGGAAAGGTATCTCATGCTGCCTCCATATAATATACATATGCAGCAACGGAAGCGCTTTTACTCGTCTTCCTCTTCGAGCATACCCATACCTTTGAGGTAGTTCTTCACCAGGACATTGACTGGGACACCTGTCGTGTTAGTAATCCAGCTGTCCGCCATAAACGGTTTGTCAAGGTTCAGATTCTTCTCAGTGGCGGGCAACCAGCCTGAGGGCCTGCGCTTCTTAGCCTCTCGGATCAAGGCTTTGAGTTGCCCGAGCTTAATCTTCATCAAGGGCTTCTTGTGCACCTCTACGACGAGATCGCCTTTGCCTTTAATCACTCGGTGCCACTCTTCAGCTTTAATGGTGACCTGAACACCTGGTATCAAGTCGATCGGCAGATTGTCATCGGCTTGGAACTTCCAGCCACTTGACTCAACCACGGTGATCACACGCTCCTCGTGATCGCGGTGCCAGATGAGCTCGTCATCTTCAACACCCTCTGCGAAAGTTCTGCGATAGACATTCTCGCTTACAAGCTCTTCACTGAACGGATACTTTACCACCACGTGTACCTCTTCTTCGATCCCGTCAAGTGCGGGTATCTGCCAGTGCGGCATGCCCAGTATCGAGGAGTTGCTTTATCTTTCTTCGTTGTCAGCTTGCAGCGATGACGAGCAGCAAAGGATTTACGTCGAGCAGGGTCTGCGATCTTTACAGACATATCTTTCGATCCCCACTGTACCTTCTTCACATTCTTGGTTTTCGGATCTTTGACGTAAACGTAGAACTTCTTGCGGCCGCCTCTGCGAGGTTTGTTCAGCGTGACCTTGCGCCCTTTGTACTCCGCCTCGTCAAGCTCGTCCTCGTGCATCATCGGGTAGTCGAGTGGCACCTTCATGCCTTCGTAGACACCGTACTCACCCAGATCTGTCTCATTGATGTAGTAAGCTTCGTCAGCTGATACTTCGTAAAGACCTTGCTTACTCAGCTCACGTGCCTCAGCAAACAGCTCGAAGAACGCCTCTGAACCTGGGCGGAACACGTTCATCTCAACTCCTACGCCGTGATCGACGTGGTATTGCAGGTTCTCACTTATCTTTTTTTTTGATCGAAGCGCTTTGAAATCTGCGCCAGTTATCTCGTCAGGTGGCGGAGCTGCTTGTGCTATCTTTAGCTGCTTCTTAGAAAGCTTCTTTTCTTTTTCGTCGATCTTATCATGGTCTGTAGGTCGGCCGTACTCATCCATCTCTTCTTCTTCGAGATGAAGCTTTGTGGGGTCGATAGGATCGTACTTGGTTTCCTCAAGCACTTCTCTGATAATCTTGCGTAACTCGCTTACCTTGATCTTCATTTTTTCTTCTTCTTCTTTTTGGCCTTAGACTTCTTAACGACTGCCCAAGACTTTGAAGGGTTGGCTGAGTTAACTCGAGCGTGTGCCCACTGGTGTGCAGACATACCTTTTCTAGATCCGGAAGAGTAATAAGCTGCTAAACCTTTACGAAATTCTGCATAAACAGAACCTCTCGTAAGGCCTCTTCTGTCTGCCTTTTTATCTAAAGATTTTTTAACAGCTGCTGAAAGACCTTTGCTTGACTTGCCTGACTTCTTTTTCTTGCGTTTCTTGCGCTTCTTTTTCTCTTCTAGCTCTTCGACTTTTTCTAGTATTATTGCGAGTTTTTCTGCTTCTACTACTTCACTAATCAGTTCTTTTAAGTGATGCTTTGTTAGCGATGCAGTCTCAGCAACACCTTCTTTTTCTCTAGACTTGTCTATTTTAATTCTTATTTTTTGTTTTTGTGGTTCAGTTTTTGCTGCATTGTATTGTCTGGTTAAATCAGACTGCTTTTTAATTTGTTTTTGGGTCCGATTTGCTCTGTATTGAGCTTGGCCACCTGGATCGAAGTCAGTTTTCTTTTTTTTCTTTTTTTCTTGAATCTCTGCTTCTATTAAGCTCTTCAGTTGTGCTGGAGTTACCTTCATGTTTGTGCCTTCTTGTTTAACGCCTGGAACTGTAGCAGCGTCAGGGTCTGACTTAAAGTCTGTCTGGGGTCTCGGACGAGCAAAACCCTTATCATCATCTTCTTCTGCAGCGAGAATGTTACGTATTCTTTTAGCTTCCTCGTCGGATAAGCTAGCAACCTCGTCCTCAATCTTGCCGAGAACAGCTTTTAAATCTTCTTCATATGCCAAAGAAGTGATCGTGTACTCAGGCTGCTTGGGGTCAAGCACACGCTGTTGCAAGACCTTTAGCTCTGGGCGTTTTGACTTGGTGGCAAAATACATCAGATCCTGGCGCACTGCATCTCGATCGTAATCTTTCTCGTTCTCGGCGTGAACTGCTGTGACAACAACTCTGAGGTGATCGAGTGCTGCGTCTTCGTCACCTGATGCTATGATACTTGCATCCAGTTCTGGGTATTGATCTTCAAGCTCGCCAGGTTCTAGATCAAGCAAGTGCCCGTAAAGATCCTTGATCGCCTGGGGGATCGTCTTACCTGACATCAAGCCTTGCATTGGTCCTGAGCCGTCTGTTAGATCTGCCCACTCAGCATCAGCTTTCAAAGCCGGAGTAAACTCCAGCAGCATCTTCCGAATAGTGGATCTTAACTGTGCCTCAGTCATCCTCATGGTTATCTCAGGCCTGACGTCTCGATGTAGTCACCGTCCTCGTGCTGAGCGACGTTTGGGTGGGCAAGGATCACCATCTTGAGCATCTCATCGAAGGCTTTCTCCATGCCTGCGGATTTGACCACTGCGTCCTTGATGGGATCGTAACCTGCTGCTCCGCCCTCTTGGCGAAGGACGTCGATGATCACCTCGTTGATCTCATCAGAGAGTGTAGGTTCTTTTTTCTGTTCTGCCATCTCATAGCCGCTGCCGTGAGGGGAGGACATACCTTGACCAGCCATGTTGGCTAGCTCTTCTTTGATAATCGTCTTAAGTTGACTTGCTGTAATCTTCATGTTATCTCTCTAAATTCTTGGCTATTGCTTCGAGTTCTTTAGCGTCTAAAGCGCCGTCAGCGTTTTTATCAGGGTTGTGTGTTCTTGCTTTTGCAGCGTCTCGAGCGGCTGCTAGGGGAGAGCGCATTGGATCATCAGGCTGCATTCTGTCGAGATCAAGCCTGACTGCCCTCCAGTCACGAGCGAACCGACTTGGTTTTCCTGGGATCGGACCTTCTTTAGCCTTTATGACTTGTTCTTCTGCTTCTGCTTTTGATCCTACAAACGGCTCAGTATTTTTTGGCCAATAGCTGGTAACTGCTCCTGAAAAGGGGCTTGAAGAGGTTACTCTAACGACGTACATGTCTTCAGCACTCTCCATGAGTGCATAAGAAAGTTCTTCCTGAATGATCTGTTGTAACTTGCCTTTTGTGATCTTCATGTTATCTCATCCACGTTGTATGGCCCATCACATTCCAAGTGGCAGTAGGCTCACCATTAATTGTGCCGATCTGTATTGTTCCAGAGGCATCTTCTGTCTCGTGATTGATTGTCTTGCTCACCTTGAATGCTTTTGCTAAAGCATCTAGATCATCGAGGTCGGCCGTATTCTCGTCATCGATTGCACCGGATAATTCTTTATTCTTCAGGCTCTGCCAGCTTTCTGCCCCGGCGGCATTGGCAGCGGCAATGACGCCCTCTATTTCTGACTTCTCAAGATTATTGGCGAGCCTTCTAAGCTCTTCTGGGCCTAAGGAGCCGTCATTGTCAATGTCAGGGTCGCTGTCAGACGCTGCGCGCTTGTCCAAGTGCATCTGTGCTGCAGTGACAAGTATTCCGTATTGATCGTGCCCACTACCGATCTGGGTGAGCACATCTGAGACAGACAGAGGAAACCATGTTCTCGATGCACCAGGTTTGTTTTGGCTGCTAGCAACCTGGCCGGCATCATCATCATTGTCGTAAATCCTTGGATTGAGCATATTCGGCCAGAATTCAAGCTTACCGTAAGGCTTTGCAACAACCATGAATACCTCCTTGTAATCCAGGTTAGACTCTTCTTTGAGAACTCTCTTGAGTTCTTCTTGGATGATCTGTTGTAATCTGCCTCTTTTGATCTTCATGATGATATCTATCCCTCTGGTTCTTGCATCAGAATTGTTGTGTGGTTGATCAAGGTCTCTTCATCAGCTCCGGGTTCAAACAAATAGTTGATTAAAGATCGTTGCTCCTCAGCACTGAAGCTGCCGTCGAGAATAGCTTGAGCACCGTCGCGTAAATCATCGCTGCCCATCTCAGATTGTACACCCCTGGCATTGAACTGGAGCTCAGCGTAAAGATCTTCAGGGCTTCGTCTTTTAGGCTCCATGCTGACCTGAAGTTTTTCGAACTCGTCGACGTCAAGCTCGACGCCTGGGAGAAGAGTCTTTACGAAGTCCGCTCGACGCGGATCATCGCTGAGAACTCCCTTAAGGTCAGCCACCACAGAAGCAGGTGCTCTTAGAACCTCCCCAGTGTCGCGTCTAACTACATCGATCATGCCGTCGTCGAGCTTGTCTGCTAAACCTCTTAGTTCATCTGCGTCGAGTGAGCCATCGCCGTCGCTATCAGCTTCACTGAGAACTCGTGTGAGCTCTTCGCGAATGATCTGCTGTAATCTGCCTCTTTTGATCTTCATCTTTTAGCTTCCCTCACTCGGAATACCCATCTTAAGTGCGGCTGCTAGCGCAATCTCATATGCCTCGTCGGCAAGACTGGGCGGATGGTCAACGTAGTCGAGAGATTGCATAGCCACGTCTTCAGCGCTAGCATCTCGAAAGACCTCTTCGTTTGCCAGGGTGTCAACAGATTGCTGGATCTTTCTGCGTACATCCGAGGGAATCATTTCAAGAGGCCTCATGTCCGATTGAACACGTTCGATCAGCATCTCAAAGCCAGCCATAACTGCATCATACGCATCTTTCGGATCGCCTAGGTCGTTACTTGCCGATCTCAAAGAATCATTAAACAGATCAAGCATTGCCTTCTCAAATTTCCCCATCTTTTCCACGCTGAAATAGGCGCCGAGCGCGTAATCTCCCGGCTTCAACGAGTCGACTTCTACTAGCTTTTGCGTCTCTTCGCGAATGATCTGTCTAAGTTTTTCTGCTGTAATCTTCATTACTGATTCTCCGTATGCGCTTGCGTAGCGTGCTCTTGTGGCGCGCTGTGCTAAATTTTTAGTTGTGTGGCATGATGACTGTTTTGTTCCTCCGCCACGTTTTACTTTGACAACGACGTACTTGCCCTTGTCTCCGTCTCCCTGTCTGCATTTTCTCTTGCGAACTTTCCACGGCATTACTCTTCGCCCTTTGCCGATTGGCGTTCTTGCCACTCGCGAGACACCTCGTCCTCAGTGATCGGGCCGCCCGCCGCCCAGGTGTAGCATGCCCGTGCTGAGTGGCACTTAAAGTTGTGCATCCAACAATAGCCCAAAGTTTCCCAAGGTTCTTCGTTTTCAATGGCGTCTTCAATCTGATTCTGCGTCATGATAAGACCCGGCATGCAGTCTTGCATTCTAGGCGAGATATCAAAGGCAACACAGTTGTAGCACCGTGACTCCTTTGCAACTTCTGGTGTAGTGTTCCAGTGTTCAGCAGCACGAACCCAATATTCCTCGTCGGCCAGGTTTAGCGGGCCGTATTGAATATACTCAGCTTTGATGGCAGAGTTTCGGTTCTTGGTGTTCAGCTCAAGGTCTTGAGTGGGAGCAGGACACTCGGCTTCTTTCTGCTCAATAATGCGCTTCAACTCCTCGTTGATAATACGCTTGAGATCAAACAGATTTATACGCATGACAGTACTCCGCTAATAAGTATCATTTTACTCAGCTAAATGCCGCTGTTTCTAAACCTTTAGTAGCTTCTGCCATCATCAGTCTCAATGATCACCATCGGACTGGGCAAACTTGCAACTCTTGGTAGGTGGCTGTACTTTTCCTTGATGAAGTCATAACCCACCTTTTGGACCTCCACCGCAGCGGGTGCCCAGAGACCTACTTCCTCATGATTTCCTAGAGCTGCGTGGTGATCTGCCATGTCGTAGCACTGATCTGCCCAGTCGAGATATATCTCTGAGACCTCGTGAGCCGATGTGATCAGCTCAATCTTCACTTAGCAACCTCTTGATCACAGCTTCCACAACCGCCTCTTTCTTCATCTTCTTCGTTTTCGCCTTCAGCTTCTCAAGAAACTCCGACCAGACCTTGTAAGCTGCGTTGAGGTTCTTCTTCTTCTCGGGATCCTTTGTTCTTACCTTAGCAACCTTGGCACGCTGTTTCATAACCAGCGCTGCCTGCACCTTGTGTGCGTGTGTTCGACGTGCTTTGTTTATGATTGCCCTGCCTTTTCTTGCAGTAGCTGCGTCCTTGAAACCTAGGCCGTGGATGGTGCCTTTGGGATCCTCGTCGGTGTAGAGATCTGCGTGCTTGGAGCTCTTGCGCTTCTGCCCCTTCTTGCGGGGTTTGCGCTTAGCTGCTTCATCGATAGACATAGCTTTGAACTCCGGAACTGTAATAAATATACAGCTACCACATCGGTTTTACCATTTCCGACATATAGTTGCTAAACATAACGTTGCAAGCGATGCTGATTCTTTCTCTCTCGCTTGTGTTTGCTGCCACAGAGTGAACCAGCCAGTGAGGAAATATGACAAGGTCTCCTGGGTTGACAATGAGATTTATCGTCTCTGCAGTCTCATAAGTAGGTTCGATAGTCGGGGGGCGAATAAGACCGACAACCGGGCGAGGGTCATGAAAAGTAATTGTATTTGCACCTTCGTCTGCTTGCAGGTAGTACACAACTGAGAGATAGTTGTTGGGGTGCGAGTGCCGGTGGTGAGTCGCTCCGGGAGAGCTAATGTTTCCCCAGCAGCCTGTGATTTCGATGTCTTTATATCTGATGCGCATATCATCTAGGCACGCACGCGATGTCCTCAAAACAAACTTGCTAAAGTCTTCAAACGCTGGTGTCTCATGCAAATTTCTCGGCGTGTACCACTTCTTTTGTGGGCTACTCATTGCAGCAGAGTCGTTTCGAGTTGAAAGAACTTTTTGAATAAGCTTCTGATCCATGTCACCCTTTTCATCTTCTGGCAGGCTAACTTGCCAAATTGATGTTGGGAACAAAGTTTTCTTATGTATATTCATAACTACCGACCTTTTTTAGATGGGCTCAAAATATTTAAGCTCTTCATAGTGCATGCCCTCAGAGGTCAGCATTAGACCAACTGGATTACTGGATACCATCGTGCCGTCGTCACTGTAAAGTCGATACTCTATCTTCACTAGAAGAGCTTGCTTCCCAGTCATCCTATGCTTGACGAGGTCTCCGCGTTTCATGGCTGCTATTAAGTATCATACTCTTGTACCTACGCTGCTTGTAAAGTGCTAGAATACCCTGCGAAAGATTGCCAAGTGTAATGTGACCTATGATAATCCAGGTCGCGAGCCAATCCTCGTTTACAACCATCATGTAAATTGCAGCGATAGCCCCTGAAGTAAAATACCAGAAACATGCAGGTACATTGATAGCATCTGCAGTTGGAGAGTCGACGATCGCTTTGATCACCGGATAGTACATGAGGAAGTTAAGTGCCTGCGTTACAACATATCCCCAGACCAAAATTTCAACGATCATTATTGCTGTGGCCTCGCTGATGAATCTGGACGTACTCAGCACGAATGCGTCGGAGCTCACCTTCATGTAATATGGTGGCTACCTTTTCCCAGGTGTGGTACTCAGCCACGATCACGCCGAACTTCCAGTCTGTCAGCTCTTGCGTGCGATGGTTAATCACATCTCTAAACCTGACCATGTCACCTACTCTCATACTTCTCGATTCTGCGTAGAAATAGTTCTAGCCCTTGCGGAGTTCTTAGTGAATTTACCTCTGTGGTAGGGAAGGGTGCTGACGCGTGCATGGGTGCTTTCATTGTCGAGCCCCTGTTCTTTACGCCAACAGATATCCCGCAGGAGGGCGAGCGAGCGATGCCGATAAAACCTACAGCATCAGCATACTGCAGCAAGATCTGCTCACAACGATCTCTCAGCTGAGGAAAGATGTCCTTGCCCTTCATAATGCCTTTGACGGCTTCGCCTTCTTGTCGGAGCCTGATCTTTGCTCGGGGCGTGCCGAACAGGTCATTCTCAGGACACACAGGGACAAGCTTAATATCGTGCTCATCTGCCCAGTCTTTAATCTTATCATAGCGCTTGTTTCCTCCTGACCACCTGACGTTCTTACCTATCACGCATGCACTGATCAGAACCTTTCTCATGCTTGCCCTCTCGAAACAACTCGAATCAAGTGTGGGGGAAAATACTTGACCTTGCCATCGAGGAGAATCTCATATCCCGGATTAACTTGAGGTGAGTACTCTCTGATTACCAAGCCGTGTCGTGGGCGGTTATCCTTAAACTGCGCAACTATAAGCACAAGATCTCCTGGGTTAAAAAGCTTATTCCACGGGCTCTGTTCCACTGGCCTCCCACCATTCTTCGAACGATGTATCATACCAACCCGGAATAATCTTGTTCATGACTAGCACTTCAATGATGGGATTACCCAGATCATCGTTGTGAACTTTTGTGACGATGGCTGGAGTAAGCTCAGGAATGTTCACGATCTCACCGTTAGCGTCGCTGCCGGTCCAATGTATGGGGCCTTTGTATTTGTCAGCTCTTTTGGCGAACCGAACAAGATCCCCTACTTTAAAAACTCGGTCGTCGAAAGCCAAGGGCAGAACTCCTACAGATTATTATACTGCAACTGGCAGAGTTCTATAGAAATGTTACATTTTTTTAACTTAAAGTTCAACTCTTTTTAACAGTAATATGAGATGTCAAGTGTTACGTATGCTCGTGGTCAAAGTGTTAATGAAATGGATGCTTCGTCATGATCAAAAAGATAATGGATTTAGTTCGCAGTGATGTGCCCAATAAGGGCACTGTCAAGCTCTGTAAAAAGATGCGCTCAAACGTCATGTGGAAATATAATCAATGTATTAGAGAAGAGGGTCACGACGGACCGTGCAGGACTGCACACGGCAAAGAGTTTTAAACTTGCGTCTGTAGCGTTTGCTTCACGCCGTCAGTGGCTTTCTCAACAACCTTAGAGGTCAGTTCTAGCTCTTGGCTGAACTTATACACGCCTGCCTGGATCGCAAGCAGTTCAGTGGGATTGAAGGCTCGCCCTGAGGTTGCTAGCTTGATGATCTTGCTCATCTTGTCCTGGCCGGACACGACGCTGTTCAATACCTTGGTGAGCTGTGTATCTCTTGTCTTTTCCACCGGCAGATCCTGTTTGACCTCTGTGGTCTTCTGCGTGGAAATGGTGTTATCCATCACTGCTGGGGAGGAAGTTTGCTGCAGAACATCCTGGAAGCTCTTAGCAGTATCCTGGGGCTTAACTGCTTGGTTAGCCTGGGGTATCTGGATGGTTATGCCTGGAATATCCATTATCGAATGTTATTGATGGAGTTCTTGGTGGTGTCGTGCTTCGTCTTCAACACGTTGGAGATCGTGCTGTATTGACGGTTCTCGCCCTGCATCTTGTTCTGCAGGTTGAGATACTGCAAGTTGAAGCTCATCTGCATCTCCTGCATCTGCTTCGTCTGATCCATCAGGGATTGTGTGGCTGAACCTTGAGATCCGTTAGTTGGAGCGTTCAAGCCTGGAGCCTGACCGGGCACGTTCATCGTGGTGCCACCTGCGTAGTCACCGATCGCTCCTGCTGCCTGGCTGACAGTGGAACTTACAACTGCTCCTCCGGGAATGAAGGGAGCTGCAACTCCAACTGCTCCTGCTACTGCACCTGCTCCGGTTGCAACGCCTCGTCCTACCATCGCACCGAAATCGTTGCGTGGAGTTTGTCGGGTGGTTGCTGGTGCGGAGTTGATTCGGATTGAACCGCCGTTGTTAAGCCTGTTAATTGCAGTCATCTCTGTTTCCTTACTTGATGTTTCTAATGGAAGTCATGCTCATGTCGTGCATAGTCTTCAGAACGTTGGAGATCATGTCATACATCTCCTTGCGCTTATTCATCGCCTGCTGGATCTTGAAGTTGATGACTGAGCGACTGTGATCGACGTCACCCGAAGCTTTCTTCTTACCGAACATTGAACTACCTAATCCTCCGCCAAAGGCTGCGCCGAGACGAGAGCCGATTGGACCTCCGACCAGGCCGCCTAGCACCCCGCCACCGAGAGTAACAGCTTTCGAAGCGAGTGATTTGAATGCGCTCTTGATGCCACCGAAGATGCCGCCCTTCTTCTTGCCCTTCTTCAGAGACTCATACTTTTGCATGAGCGACTTAAGATCTTTCTCAGAATCGCGCATCTGCTTGAAGAGGAAAGCTGCGAGCATGTCTTCAAAGGATGCACCTGGGCCGACCAATGATTTCATATCGCCGCCCTGCTTCTTAATCTGTCCTCTGAGAAGATTAGCACCTGTCTCACCTGCTGCGCGCATAAGGTTCATGATCTCTCCGTCCATCGCTTGGAGTGCGGAGTTCATCGTGGTTCTACCAGAATTCTGTGCGTATGTGTGGCCGTGAAGCATACGTGATCTTGGAAGCGCCTGAGATGGCTTAGCTAAAAACTGCTGTGTGGTTTGGCCCGAGAAGAGATCTTTCCAGTTCTGAGCTGCGCCTGAGATGTTGAATGTCGCCAGATCGAGCTGTGCTCCTGCGACGTCACCTACTGCGTCCGGAAGCCCAAGGTTATCTAATGCCTTGTTAAGGCGCGTTCCGAGCGAGTTAATTCCGTTTACCATCTAGAGGACCTCCCATTTTTGTATGTCCTATAATAGATTACCGGCAGTTTTACGGAAAAGTTTCCTATTATTTTCACTTTTTTTTATTTTTTTGGAAAATCAGTTATTTAGGAGCATCTTCGGCAGGGAAAAGCTCGATGGTGTCGGCATAGGCGCGGCGGCCGTCTGAGTAGAGCACTTCATAATCCCACTCGTAAGTCACTCCGTTGGTGTCCGTCCAGTCAATGCCCACTTGAATAATCACCCCGTACTTGCTAATGGAAGTGTCGTACACCATGTCACCAGGTTTCACTAGACCACCAGAACCTTTGCAAGAATGTGTGTCCTGTTTTCGTCTACTGCTCTTTGCAACCGATGATGTCCGTCAAGAACACACTGGATCTCTCCTTCTTGCTCTACTGCAATGATCGGAAAAGATAAGTCTGCGGTTTCCTTCCGATGCTGTTCAATGATCACGTTAGATATCTGAGTCAATGGTTCAACTTCCAGCGAAACAATCGGTTCATCTTGCAATACTGACAGAACATCTTGGATTGTGACTCTGTTTCCTTTTTCATCTTCCCAGAATGTTTTCTCCCAGTCGCTTAGTTTCATGGGATCATGTCCTTGCCTACACCGATACCAGCTCGGATCATGAGGAGCATTGCGGTTGAGCCGATCATCATGGCAACAGCAGAGACAGCACATAGCTTCAGCCTGATCTTCATATTCTTTTGATCGATGAAGAACAAGATGCTGGGAAGATTTAAAAAAGGTAGGGCTAAACCTAAAAACGCCTGCACCACGATCCAGTCATGCACGATGGCATAGCTATACCAGTTGGCCCAGAAATCTGTGATGACAGTAAGGACGAACACAGTGATATACATGTGAGCGTTCATCCACGACCAGAGTTTGCTACTGGCGGTCACGCTTACCCTTCTTCGGCAAGTAAGGCCTGATCCAATACGCAAAGACGTGATATCCGAAATCGAACACCTGCTTTAACACGGGAAGGCGGCTGAATGCCACAGTCCTTCTGAACCCAATCTTCTCATACATCTTCCTGAAGGTTTCGGCGCCGACTGTCTCTTTGCCGTCGAACTCACCGATCATCTCAATGTCAAAACTACCGTCGTTGTTGAAGTCAGGGTCACTGATGTCGACAAACTCGATGCCGCATGCTTCGCCCTTGCCCCTGACCATGTTAATCTCTAATGAGCAGACGTGACAGCTCTCGTCGTAGTAAACTTTATCCTTCACTGTGCTCCCTCCTGAAGCTCTTTAAAGCACGACGGACATAGGCATCTATCTGGACTATACATCTTATAACCCTCGGGCTTAGCTTCATGCATGCACCAGCAGTCAGATTTACCCTGTACATAAGCGCACTGGTTGTGTTTCCCGCATCGATCACAAATAAATTTCCAGCCTGGTTTCTCCTCAGAAAGATCTTGCTTATTCTGCTTCATCGTAACTCTCCAGGCTCCAGAAGGGTTCATCGAAGTGAGAGAACTTCCATCCTGAGCCTTCGGTGAAATACACATAGCTGGCGAACGTTTCAAGCACGTCATACCAGCGTTCTCCCAGGTAGATGCCTGTGCCTATGGCGTCACCATCGGATGCCACGATCTTGACTAGGTCACCCCGTTTCATCTGACTCACGCAGATCGTCGTAGATCTCCTGCACAACATCAGCTGGCACCCAACCTGCAACCAGATCATGCTCTGTCCAGTAGGTGCTCCACGACTTGTGCTTCATGTCAGGTTCCATAAACGGGTTGATCCAATCCTCATCCTTGTTCCAGATGCCTACCTCAAACGTATCGTAATCGTAGGGGGACAGTCCATCAATTCTGGGATCTGAGTAGTTGCGTTGACCAGCCTGAATGCTTATCGACATACCGTCACGAAGAGGCAGACAAGCTCCGGTCTTGCCGCCTTTAGGCACGAGCATGTAGTGCCTGAAGTCATACGTCACTTTTTAGTGCCACCAATCATCAAGATCTCGCGGGCTTTCTTGGCCTCGTAACCGTCTTCCACTTTCTTGCGCCTTCCGGCAGTGTAAGTAACATCGAAGTAGACCATCTCATTACTACCTACCCGAGCTTCAAAGAAACCGTCATCCACATCGCGATTGGACATCAGGCAGTAAGCACCCTTGTCGGCAGCGTCATTGACAAAGTCGACAACAGATTGCTGTAGGTCATCATCAAAGTCCACTCCGTACTGGGTGAACGAACCACGGTAAGGTGGGTCAAGAAACACGTAGGTGTTCTCGTCGACGACCTCTTGCAGATCCTTGAAGTCAGTGTTGTAGAGCTCGCACTTCTGCAGAGCTTCATGCCACTCCATCACGTTTTCTCGGTCGTATACCTTGTCTTTCTGCTTGAGAAGACCTGACGGTGTACCGAAACGACCATTGGTGTTCTTGTTGAGTTGCCAGATACCGTTAAAGCCTGTTTTCATAAGGAAGTAGAGGGCTGCTGCCTCCTCAGTCCTTGTCCACTTCTGGTAGTCGTAGGCATGCTCTTGGCGAAGCTCGTAGTAAAACGCCTTACGATCTTCCTTGGTCTTCGGCAAGAACTGCGCTGATAGCTCATCTAGCCGCTTAAGAAAAGGTTCGAGATCGTTCTTGACTGCCTCATAAACACCCATGATACCGTCGTTGAGATCGTTAAGATGAAAAGTTCGGTCAGGATTTTGAGTGTATGCCCAGATGAACATCGCTCCGCCGCCAAGAAAAGGTTCAACGTACGTGTCAAAATCTTGAGGCAGATGAGGCTCGTACTTTTTTAAGAGTTTCTTCTTGCCACCTGCCCACATGAAAAGAGGTTTCATTAAGCGTTGCTCCTGGTGATCTCACCAAGAACAAACTTCTTCATGTTATCGATCAGCTCTTCCATAGTGAAACCATCAGGCTTAAGGAAGCAGGAGGGTCCATCTTCGCGGATTACGTCATACTGGCCTTTGTGTGCTGAGTGCAGGATCTTCCAGATAACATGACCTTCACGAGCTCCATCACCTGTGGCGTAAGTTACCAGCGGACACCTGTCATTGATATCACGAATGATGTGACAGTTCTTGTACCATCGCTCAATCGCATTACCTTTGTTGTTCTGCTTCTTAGCCTCGAACGCAGCGATAAGCTGGCCGTCGTAGAACCAGACGCCTCCGTCAGGTTGGCATGCTCCGATACCACCAATAATCTGATTGCCTTTTAGTTTTGACTGCTTATGAAGTTTTGGAAAGTCTTCCTTGAGAACCTCAAAGACTTTATTTGCAGCTTCTCGTACAAGCTTATCGTGCCGAAGAGAATCTTCGTCCCACGCTGTTGTTCCTGGTTTGATTCCACCCATGGGTGCACCTCCTTTTATGCGTTAACATTATATCACTCATCAGAAGAGTTTACACATTCCTCAGTAGCAATTTCAAGAAGGTTTGTAAAGATCCACCACTTTTGCTCATGAAAGAGCACATAAGCGTGAGAATACCCTATGTCATCTTCGATTAGATCTATGACGAGTCCGGCATTTGGCGGCATGATGAGTGGATCTTCCGGTGCTAACCTAGTGCCTTGCTTAACGCGGACCAGATCACCTACCTTAATTCCAGTCAATGTAGGTTTCCTTCTGCTTGCGAGTTAGCTTCTTAAATGCAGCCTCAGCTTTTGAAGCCTCCGATCGATCGGCATATCTTTCGCAGTAGATTAATCCCACAGGGCGGCGAGATCGTGTGTACTTGGCACCTCGCTTGGTGTGGTTGTGCTCGCGGAGACGCCTTGTGATATCAGTAGTGATGCCTGTGTAGTAGCTGCCGTCTGCACACTCCACCACATAC
>WLWF01002098.1_pt1 | contig 14983 bp, 19 predicted proteins | sample 6718331 | NCBI WGS metagenome assembly WLWF01 (sample SAMN12718692, study PRJNA515312) | sponge metagenome | isolation source: marine sponge | host: Mycale hentscheli | place: New Zealand: South Island, Marlborough, Capsize Point | collected 2003-05-01
AGCGGTAACGATCAAGCTGCACGGTCTGACCAGGCTGCTTAGAGAAATCGTGTACAACTACGGGCTCAACTGCCATCTCAATGATGTAGGCAGGATGAGGACGGTAAAGTTCTGCACCAAGAAGCTTGGGAAAGTCATTATCAATCCACATAGGATTTATAACTCCATAAGCTAATAGGTTTATGAGTGACTTCGACTGGTCACATAATTAGATATTAATAGTTATTGCTAGTATTAATCAAGTGTCCCCTAATAATTTGTGGTATGGATTTTATAGATGACAAAATTTGGAAGCCAGTACATATGCTTACAGGCTTTGAGTGCTGCATTGAATACTATGTAAACAGCTTGGGTGATATTAAAAGTACCAAGGGGACTACAGAAAGATTGCTTAAACAACGTGTCAATAAGAACGGGTATAAGCAAGTTAATCTCACGCAGCGTATTGGTAGAAAGCAGACGTTAACTGTTGCTGTACATAAATTAGTTGCATTGGCTTTTTTGCCTAAAGCGCCTCGACCTAATGGTAGAGCTAAAGCTTGTAGTCAAATCAGGCATATCGACGGTAATAAATTAAACAACACTATTGCTAATCTAAAATGGACTAAAATAGAAGAAAGTGATACCTAATTCTGATGTCAGATAGTCTCGTACTTAAAGGTCTTAAGGACGTGCGTAAGCACACCGGAGACGAAATGCTGCTCATGCGCCCTAAGCGCGGTGGTGATTCATACCCTGTGAAGAAGTGGTGGTCGGTAAATACAGCACAGACGGTTTATGTTGGTTGCTCTGTATTTAAAGTAACCGCTGGTGGTGGTGATTGCTATCTCGCAATTGATACTCAGGAGATGTCAACTGTTCGTGTTGATCACGACGGTGCTTTTGGATTTAATTTCTACATTAATACTGGTGTTGAACGAGCTGCTCTCTTCACTGATGGCTGGGAAATCATCGAGCATTACGTCTTCCCTCGGATTAGTGGCGGCAAAGTAATGACCGTTACTCCTCCTGGCGCTGCATCTAAGCCAGGTGGTACTCCTCCAGCTACTACTATCGGCACAGTCGTTGTGACTGGTTCCGCTACTGCAGCTGATGGTGCTAGCCAAAGTTACAGCGCAGCCGCAGCTAGTGCTACTGCTTCACCTCTGGCTTACAGCTGGGCAGCAACCGGTGACGCCACTATTTCTGCTGGCGGCTCAACCAGTACAGCAACTGTTGATTTTGCCTTCTCTAGTGGAACTGCAACCGTAACTTGTACGGTCACTTCAACTGATGCTGGTGTAACTGATAGCCCTGCTTCTGGTCAGACTACCGTAACGGTCTCCGCATAATCAAGCTTTTATCTTCAATTGAATCATAATTCCTGTACTCACGCCCTATGACACATAAGATGTCGTAGGGTAATCTTTTTGTATTCCTTGCGTGCACCCCGATATAGAAGTAGCCTTTGCCTTGGATATACATTTTGTTGTGCGGATGCTCTTCCCGGTCTTGCGTATAAAGCCTGACGTCTAGCCAATCGTCTTGGAATTTGTTACCGGATTTAATGTTAGTTAACTCGATACTGATGTAGCCCTGAGGTATTTTCGGAAGTCTGTTAGGGATAATGTTTGCAGTATAGTAGTCATTATAAAATTCATAACCAGGCGTCTCTTCATTAATCTCAGCACCCTTCCATCCGTAATCCTCTTCTTCTGCATGGTAATTAATATAAGCACATTGCCAATAAGGCTCTTCAAAGCAAACACGAGCTATCTCCTCTGTAATATCTAAATCTACTCTTAGGAAATAGTTCTCAGCACCAAACAGTCCGACGCTATCCGCATAACGCAATGCATATGGAATAACAGTCACACTGGTGCGATCAGGTTTTGTTATTGATGCGCCTTTTGCGTAGTTTAGCGACTTAGATGCAGATAGCCCACCTGGTGCTGTGTAATCGCTAGCACCATAGACGAGATGATTCCTCTGAATCTGTTGTGTAACATCCATCTATATTGTGAGCTATTTCTTCTATTGTATTAAAGATATTCACTTAGGTTATCGGATTGTTCACGGATAGCACGCATAGCCTTGTTCTCTAAAGTACGCACTCGATCTCTGCTCATATTTAACACTTGACCAATAGCTGTCATTGACATGGGCTCAAGTACTTCTTCACCAATTCCGTAACGCATACGTACCACCGCTGCTTGCATTTCAGGCAGATCTTGGACAATCTCTCGTATGTTGTCTTTGATTGACTGTCTTTCTAGCAGCATCTCTGGCAGTTGTGTTTCATCTTCAAGTAGATCGATGAGCGCTGTGTCACGGTTCTCGCCAATCTTGATTTCTAATGATGTTGGCTGACGTGCCTTACACATCAAATCTTTGATTTCATCAACAGTGAACTCAAGGTATTCAGCAAGCTGGAAGACTGTTGGCATCTCACCGTTGATCTGGCTCAGTTCCCGTTGTGCTTTCTTGAGTTTGTTGAGGTTTTCTGTAACGTGAATTGGTAGGCGTATTGCCCGCGATTTCTCCGCAATGGCCCGCGTGATGCCTTGGCGAATCCACCAATAAGCATAGGTACTAAACTTATAGCCACGACCAGGGTCAAACTTCTCGACACCACGGACGAGACCAATCGTCCCTTCTTGGATGATGTCCAAGAGTTCCATATTCCGCTTGGTGTACTTCTTAGCCACACTGACGACCAGCCGTAGGTTCGCTGTGACCATCTTGTCTTTAGCCTTTTCACCTTCTCTCAGCTGACGCTTGAGTTCCTTAGGAGTGATACCAAGAATCCCAGCCAAATCATCTTGGCTCTTAATTTCCATTTCTGATTCAATTTCTTTAATCTCCATTAAACGTTGGACCTTGCGACCAAGCAAGATTTCTTCTTCATGTTCCAGGAGGGGAATACGTCCGATATCTCTCAGATATGCACGGACTGAATCGCCTGAAAGTTTGATTGATGACATATAATACGCTTGCCTATGTATTAACTATAGCCTGTAATTCTAGCTATTGTCAATACTTAGCCGTGGATTCTTGCATACCTAAGTGATTGGCTAGGTTGCTCTCCATCTTCCATGGATTCCACAGCCATCGCCTGTGCTGCGTGTTCGTTAAAACCCTTTTCTTTATATATAGATTCCGCTTGTTGATACTTCTCTACGCTGCTTTCAAAGTCTTCGCCATGAGTTACCATCTCAGCTGTCATCTGATTGGCAGCCTGGTCCGGCACACCATCAGACCTTAGATGTTTCCAAATAGTCTGATAAATTTCAGGAGATACTTCGTCACCAGCCTTGCGTACATGCACAGTATTAGTTATTCAGACTAATACGATTCTAACGATTTATATTAACCGTATTGCTGAGATTCCATTTGCAGCTGTTTAAGGTCAGGAGCTGTGCCTAACTGACGATTTACTTCAACATCATTTGCCACTTTCCGAAATGTGACTGGATCTCCAAGCTTAGCTGTAGCCATGCTATTTCCGCTGGCTTCCATAACGTTTGCTACATAGCTATTTTTATTACGTTCTGCTTGATACTGCGCAGTGCTCTGCTGTGTCATAGCGTTAGTAACTTGACCTGCAGCTGCAGCTTGCATCTGTGGGGCAGCAGACATTCCGTTCTGCTGAATACTTTGTAGTTGTTGAGTTCTATTTCGCTCACCCTGAGGATTCTCAAAGGATGCATACAAGCCGCCATCTTGCAAACCCTTCATTCCAGGATTTGGCTGCGTCATCGCGCCATTTCCAAGATGAACATTTGAGCCAACAAAACCTTCTTGAGTTGAAGGCAGTGCCTGCATAGGCATTTGTGAAATACGCTGAGCCATCTTTCAATTACAATCTATAGTTCTATTGTAGGGGACTACGTTTGTAATCCCCTATTAGTTATTTATCAGAAGTCTTGAACGAGCATCTTGCTTTGGAAAGCTTGAGCAGGCGCACCGGACAGATACTGCCATGCGTTCTCAGGATTGCTATCCATCAGCTGACTGAAGTCACCCCAGAAGGAGTTGGCTTGTGATTGCTGACGACCAGGAGTAGGCATATCCATTACTGGACGCTGGAAGTTTGAAGGAACTCCACGCTCTTCCTGTTGTGCAATTTCGTTTTCAAACTGCTGCTTCATCTGGTGCTCAGCAATCTGTGCACGCTCTGAAGCTGTAGGAGTTGGATAAGGACCGTTAGCACCGTAGAAGCCGTTGACATAGTCAGCAAGGACGTCAGGGTCAGTCAGCATGATGTTCATTGCTGCACGCTCTTCAGCGGCTGCATCAAGCATCAGGTTCATTGAACCGTTACGTCCGACCTGTTCGATCAGTGCGTCTTCTACTGCACATGCGTAGTTGTTAAGCAAGGCAGGAGCTTCAGAACCGAAGTGCTCCAGAACTTCAAGACTTACGTCAGAGATTTGGCTGAGGTAAGAATCACTTGGAGCGCTTTGACTTTGACTTAGGTACTGAGCCTGAGCCTGAGCCTGAGCGGCCTGCTGCTGCTGAGCCACCATTTGCTGGATTTGGGCTACTTCCTGGGCCGAATATGCCTGGGTTGAAGCTTGGGGCGCGTAGGTCTGCTGCGCCTGGCTGGCCCATTGTTGTTGTGCGGGTGACCCCCAACTGGCCTGGGTACTGGCCTGAGTTGTCGGTGTTTGATACGCCGAGTACGACGCCTGGGCCGGGGATGCTTGCGGCGTATTCAGGCTTGCGCTGAGTGCCTGGAACGCTTCCTGCCAAGGATTGGCTGCTGCTGCCGGGGCCGCCGAAGCCTGCGGGGCCGCCGTTGGCTGGTAGCCCGTTGGAGCCTGTGGCGCCATTGGTGCCTGGGGTGCCGCTTGGTAGCTGGACGGGGCGCTCATCCCTGGTTGGGAGACCGAGCTGGGAGCGCTTACGGTCGGCGTCGCTGAGCTTGCTGGGGCGCTGCTCGCCATCATCGGGCTTGTACTTTCCACTGTAACTTAACTCCTTACGTAAAAAATCGAGTGATCTATATAGGAACCCTGTAATATCAAGGTTGGGGTCAGCCGCTAATGGCTGATTGGGCATTTGTGGATGTGGTAGTTGATATAACTGACCAATCATTCCAATAAATGAATTAAAAGCTTGTTGAGATTGTTGAACCATCCTGAATGGGAATCCAGTCAACATGGCAGCACGTTCTTCATCAGTTTTGCTAGGGAAGAGATATTTAAGTGCTTCAATAGAATCAACACCTAATTCTTGAAGGTTTCTGACGACAATACTGTTATTAAGAATGCCTTGAGAATCTTCTTCGAAAATCTCCCCGGTCCAGCGCCAATTAACTTTGCTGCTGCCATCTGGGATTAAACCAGTAACCCCATTAGGAATTTGACCTGACTCAATACTAGCAGAAAAGAGTTTTGCCCTAGTATCGAGAAATTTCTTCTGATCCTTCATGTATTTGATCTGAGCTTTTTCAAACTCTTCTGGCTCCTCAAACTGCTCTTGCAATGGTGGCTCAGGATTTACTAAGCCCATTGCTGTAGCAAAGGACTGCTCAAACATATATTCTTCATGTTGAATCATTAGTGAGAACAGCTTACATAAGCCGTACTCAAATAGTGCTCTTGCTTTCTTTTCAGCTGTAGCTGCACATCTGCCATACAGTGATTTCATCTCATAAGCAGATGAAGCCATATTAAAGTCGAGGTCATCTACTCCACCAAGTGCTAGACGAATCTCAGACCTGTACTGCTTGACGTACATGTTCTGATCACCACTGACAGCGTCTGGTGTCATGTAAGACACACGGTCAGTTGGCTCTAAGTTCGCAATCACACGTGGGACTTTGATTTGCCCATCAACACCAGTACTGAAACCAGGTTGACTAGTACGTGTACTAGGACGATCCATCGCATAGAACCCTGCTTGGGAACTGATCGTTGGACGCATAGAACCTTCGTCACCACTTTCAAGAATGTCGTGACGTGGACGACTAGAAACCAGTGTTGGGTTACCGAAGAACTTCATGTTCTTACGGACATTACGCACTAGTTCATCGTGGAACAGGATTTGATTGGACATCCAATCGAACTCACCTGTGCCTGTAGATTCACCTGTGCAATCAAGATGATTAAATACTTCTACAGCAGGAATAAACCCTAAGCTGTTGCTTAGTGTTTCTGTCATTCCTGGTTGCTGCATTGTCATTGAAGTGTTGCCATCTTCAAAGTCAATCTTCTCGTTAGAGATTGTCTGTTCAATACGATCTTTATAGACTTTTAGCTTGATGTATTTTTTGCGTCCACCACGCTTATTAGGCATGGCATAGACGTCCATCATGTTTGGCTCTTTTACAGCAAACGTATAAATAAGCTCTACGTGCTCAATCTCATTACTTTGATTTCTATAGCATCTATAGCTATCTTTCGGGAAATAGAGTATTTGGTAATCGTCACCTGAAGGTCTGAAGTAAAATAATCCTTGTCCGTCGCATAAGAAATAATCAATGATGCTGTCTAACTTCATGTCGAGCATATTGCTCTCGTAGACTTTCTTCAGAAACTCTCTACGTCCACCATACGAATCTTGATCGCAGAAAAATTCAACACCACGCCTCAGAATAAATAGACGCATTTGCGCAAGATGCGATGACACAATCATTGTGTCTACTGGCAAATCACCTCGCTTCTCTTTTGCTGCGTTAAGTATCTCTTGAAACTGAGTACTATTGTTTGACATTTCTATTTCTTCATATCTTTATTTAGTCTAGCTGTTACTAACTGGTGGATCTGGTACTACAAAATCAGGAGCGCCTTGAGAGTAGATATCTCCTAAGTAGAAGTTCTGTTGCGCATCAGCTTTCTGTCTCCAGTAGTTCTGTGAGTAACCCATGCTGTTATAGAGATTAGCAGCACGATCTTTAGCACCAACAAGGCCAGTAGCTTGCTGTGATGCTTGAGCTGCACGCTTTAGTCCATTGACCTCACTATTAGATCTGTAGTACTGATTATTGTTCAATGCTGTATATGCAGCAGCACCTTGCATGTTGCTGAAGCCATCACCAATTCCACCAATGTTCACACTGTAATCATTACCTACGTTGGAGTAGTTAAGTGTACTGTTGTTAATGTTATTTGTAATATCTTCTTTGTTGCCAACATTTTGATCAAAATCATTATTGGCTGAAGTGTTTGTATTTTTTACACCACCACCTGTATTGATGGTCATATAATTTTGCAAATTATCAGCGTAGTCTGTTTTGAATTGTTGAGCCGATGGAGGATTTACATTATAAAAGTTTTTGTAAGAATCAGATCCAGTAAATTTACCAGTTTTTTCATTAAAATTTGGATTGCCTCCCATGTACACTTTATCGTCTTGACCACTCTGTGATCCACTTTTGTTAAAACTAGAATACCAATTGCTTAGATTCTCATTTATAACATTTTGCGATGTTCCCTGTGCAAATTTCATGATCTAAATCCTCAAGCAGCAAACTGTTGGTTAGCGAGGTTGATGCTTCCAAGGTTCAAACTGTAGTCATTGCCAATCAATGAATTGTTAATTGTACTGTTTTCAATGTTGGTTTCCATATCGCCTTTGTTACCAATATTCTGTTCAATATTATTTGAGATTGATTGATTAGTATTAGTAACAGATCCGTTTGTATACTCCTGGGCTCTATCTTTTGCTAGGCCACGAATAAAATCTTGGTTACTCCAGGTTGGGGCTTGACCTCCCATGTCAATGCCGCCTGGATTGAAATTAACGTTACCAGGATTAAATCCACCAGGACCAGCGCCGACGCTACCTGGGTTATAACCACTGCCACCACCACTGTTATTTTTAGCGGCTTCAGCAGCAGCACCAGCAACTAGCTTTGCGTGAACGCCTCCACCAATTCCACCGCCACCTTGCTGGCTAGGATTAGATTCGTAAAACGCTAGCTGATCAGCATACGAAACTCCAGCATTATTGTTCGCAATAATGTCCATATCACCGAACATCGTTTTAGTGGGACTATTTGCTGTACCGTCATCCCACGGTGCTTGGCCCTGATCATATATGACATTACTCATTACTGATCCTCAGTTAACATGATTACTTTTTATTAGTTTAGCGAATATCGGAAATTACTATTTATAATTCCATTGCGTTTTCATTGTATTCCAAATGCAGTGCACCGCGTCTTAATAAGCCTCCCATGGTGAGCACCATTGAATCCACAGCATCATCATGTGGAGAGTGTCCAAAGTTAATTAGTTCATCTTCAAGGATATTCCATTTACGCCATTTGTTCCATACGACTTTACGATGCTCATACAGACCAAGCACGCCGCGTAGTCTTGCCAGTTTGTCGCCTTTAAAACCTTTGACTGGTGAACAGCTCAGGTTATACAAAGCACGCTGCTCAAACATTACACGCTTGAAGTCTCCTTCAAATGACGACTGATAGGCAACAGCTTCTGGCCATATCATGCACGGTGACATCGTTGGGAAGTATTGACTTTCGTCATTCTCAAGCACGATGTTCCAGTCAGCCAGCATCTCACATAGCGTATCCATCTTTTCTAAGTTGCCCATACTCTTGACTCGCCGTTGGTCAATTAGGTATATCTTTCCGTCCTTGATACCGCCTAACGTGAAGACGGTCCAGTCGTTCTTCTCGTTAAGTCCAGCACTAAGGTCAATGCCTACGCCTAGGCAATCGTACTCTTCTGGTACTTCTCCTTTAACAATCAAGTCTGGTGAGATGCCGACGTCACTTGACTGTACAGCCGTGTTTAGGTACTGGTAAGCGAATGCAATACGGTTCTCCATCTTGCGTTCGTTCAAATACTTCATCGACCAGAACTCTGGCCAGTACGAACGTTGTCTACCTTCTGGATCTGTTATGACTGCTTTCTGAATAATTTGTTTCCAATTGTTTTTGGGGACGAATAATGTTGCGTGTATATCGTCAAAGTGGAAGCGGGTTCCCAAACAGATTGCCCTTGCTCCTTGGAACATCGTTGGTGCGATAACGTTAGACCATGTCTGTTCCATCTCACGGCGAATGTCTGGGTTGTTGATCGAAGCGGCAGATTTGATAGGGTCATCAATAAGCACCAGCTGCGATCGTTTAGAGGTGATTGCACCTTTGAGACCTCCACACGCAATCGTAAAAGCTTCTTCACCTGCTGTGTCAATGCCTGCAAAGTCATAGTCAATACTCCAGTATTCATCCGAACGTTTAATCTTTGATAGTCTCACCATTGGGAAGATTTCACGGTATTTATTACTTGTCAAAATACCTTTGATCGTAGCTGATTTAGCTCTGCTAATATCAACCATGTATGCGATATATAGGATACGCAGCATTTGCTTAGCTGCAGTATGTCTACCAATCATCCATGCTGCAAACAATCCCAGCACTGTGGATTTAGCTGAGCCTCGTGGGGCAAGGATTGCAGTGTTGGGTCCGCCAATACCAAGCAAACACTCACTGTCTTTCCCTGTGCACAATTCAGCATGCCACTCCAGCATATGCTTGGCTGGTGCTTTACCCATCAATACACAGAAGTCTTGAAAATTATCTCTTGCCTTTAAGACTTCAGGTGATGGTGGTTTAACTGTAACTTTAGTGGCATTCATTAATGCCGTTCTTCTATAAGCTAGAGCGACACTTGGAACTGCCATGTAAACATCTAATAGTGTTTACAGTCTAACGCCACCATCCTCGTTTGCGCTCTGCTTGATATTGCATCATGCGATCTACATAAGACGCACGTGCAGCTTGTATTCTATTTTGTCTACGTGTAATCTCAAAAGCTATACGCATTGCTTCTTGAAACTTTTGTCTTTCTACAACTCTTGGATCTACAGCATAGTAGTCACTCAGATCTAATCTCTGCATTCCAGGCAAAGGTGCTTGAATAGTTCCACGTAACCTGATCGCACGTGTACTGTGTTCCCTAATTTCAGGAAGTTCTGGTAACTCAGGTATCATCATTAGCTGCTTACCTCACTGTAAACCTTAGCCCAAACTGCATTCATGGCATTATCAATAGGTTCAGCAAACTGTGGGTCATCTTTAAAGATGTTGGTAAGTTCTCGCATCACACGATCAGCACCAGCAAGGATTAGTCCACGTTTATCTGTTGAACGATTGAGACGTTCGCTGACTTCAATGTGTGACCGTAGCTCTTTCTCTAGTGCAGCCAAACGAGCAGCGCCGTTATCGCCTTTGATTTCGCCGGACGTGACTGCCATACGCAACTCTTGGATGTCACTATGTAGTGCAGCAATCTCACTGTTTAGAATTTCTCGCCTATTCAGTTTCTTGTACTTCATCTTGACCCATCTAGATAGGTCATTGAATGTACCGTTATATCCAAGGATGCCGGAGTATACCCAAATTTCAATGATGGATGGAGTGTACTCAGCAAACTCTTTGAACTCTTCGCTTTCGGATGCTGGTAGCGTATCTAGCCACTGATCTACAAAAGTAAGATAGACCTTTGAACTTTTAGTTGAAGTAGTCATCAGAACATACCTGCCAAACTCTTAGCGTACTTATTCTGTCTTGCAGCTGTCTTACCTTCTTCAATAGTCTGTTGCTCCATTTTGCGAACATCCTGATCACCTTGACCAACAATTGTTTTACGATCTTCAGAACCTTTGACTTTAGTAAGTGCTTGGTCCATGAAGCCTTGAGCATTGATCTTGCTAATGTCTACGCCACCTTGCGTTTTAATATTCTCTTTATCAACATCACCTTGTGCTCCAATCTTGGCAATATCTACATTACCCTGTGCGCCAATGTTTGATTTATCAACCTGTCCTTGGGCACCAATTTTATTAACATCTACGTTACCTTGAGCGCTAATATTTGCTTTATCGACCTGACCTTTCGCTCCAATTTGATAAAGCTCTTCTCTACCTTGCTCTTTAATGTTTAGTCTATTTTCTTGACCTTCCAGTTTAGTTTGACCTTTCTGGATGTCTCCAGCTTGTGCTGCTGCTGTCAAATTACGGTTTGCTTCGTCTACTGCAAACTTAGATTGATAATCATACTCAGCACCCATTTTCTGCATGCCGTAGTTAAACTCATCTTCCATAATCATGGAAGTGTTTGCAAGCTCAAGCTTTGCAGCATCTGTCATTTGACCAGTAGCAATCTCAGCATTGGTATATGCCAAGTCCTTTGCCATCTGGTTGTTCATTACTGTCTGAACATTATCTGCCAGAAATGTATTCTTCAACGCCTGACCAGCAGTATCATCTTCGCCAGGTTGCCAATTATAAAACTGCTCCAAGATTGATTGGAAATTAAACAGACCTGTATTAGTCCCTGATTTAGCCATTACTGCTTTACGTCTATATCTCTCCTTATTCTACAAAGTTAGAATGTAGTTAACTAATTAGATCGAAATATGGCTAACGTCAATAATTATATTGCTGCTGGACAGGCTTCTGTTAGAAAGAACTTGACTGCTCGCAAGGCGTTATCTGATAACAAACCTGATTACGGTGCTTTAGGAGAAGTAAGTATTCGAGCTGACCGTGATCTAAAAATTGCACGAGTTCAAGCTGCTGCAAAAGTAAAGAGTGCTCAAATTAAAGCAGAGTCTTTTGTTAAAGAAGCAGACATTACTGCAGATACTAATAAGACTATTACTAATGCAAATCGTACTATACGTAAAGCTGGAGTCTTAGCTGCTGGTGTCAAGTCCCTTGCTGCTGCAAACTATTTGAATAACAAAAAGAATGAACCTAATGAGCAGCTCCCACTTATTCAGCAGCAGATAGCTAAATATAATCAACGTAAAACTGATGCAGCTGCAGAGGTAGAACAAATTAAAAACGAAAAATACACTCCTCCCAAGTCCTTATCCGGCACTGGTAGCACTGATACGACTAAAGCGGACCAAACTACACCTGCTTCAACTAAAACAGTAAAGAGTGGCTCTTCTTCTAACACTAGTGGTACAGTTGATCCTGCTGAAGTATATTCCTATTTGACTAACGACAAAGGCTTATCTAAAAATAAAGCTTTGGGGTTGATGGCGAATATTGAACGTGAAAGTTCATTCCGTATTAATCCTGCTGGTGGTGACAATGGCAATTCATTTGGAATGCTCCAATGGAACAACACTTATGACAGGAGTGATTTAATGAAACAAAATGTACCTGATTGGCAGACTAACTGGAAAGGTCAGCTTGATCATGCATTGTCTCAAAACCAACTACCTGAGTACAATAAAGCAAGCTCTACTTACCTGAATACTACTTGGGAAAGCCCTCAAGCTGCTGCAGATTATTTTATGAATACATGGGAAAAACCTGCAGATCCTTTCACCGGATCTAAAAAGCATGCAGGATTTATTAGCGGATATAACTTTTAAACTGTAAGGAATGAACCTAAATTACCAAGGCCACTAAGCAGAGCCATAACAGCTTTGTCTTTACGGTCTTGAGCTGTACGTCTATCTTCTCGATCAAGACGGCTGTACTCAAGCTGCATCTGCATCGCATTATTCTCCGCGTTCATCTGGCGAGTAAGAGCGCGATCTTGTCTATCTGCTTGGTTTTCCTGCCAAAGCCTTTCTTGCCCTAATTTATAACGATTGTCTTCAACTAGTGCTCTACTTTTCATCCACCCCATGTTTTCCTGATGCCTAGTCTTTTCTAACTCACTGGCAGCTTCATACCTAGTCTTTGCTAAATCTGTAGCAGCAGTTTGTCGGATTGTTTCAGGATTAGTTCTATCTAATGTTGCCCTTTGAAGAATATTCAATTCTGGAAGCAGGCTGTTAATATAACTTGCGCCTTTCCCTTTTAGTGCTTTTAAGTCACCCTTGTACTCTCCAGTATCTCGAACACTTGCAATTGCTAATTCTTCCGCATCTACGTCTGCAAGTTTTTTTAGTATTACTGCATCAGTGTCATCAATTCCTACATTAATACCTTTAGAGAGAAGTACGGATCTATCACCTGTTTTGCGGAACGTTTTTGCTTGACGTTTCTTGGCTGCGTTTGTAAGCTCAAGAGTGCTGTTCCCTACAATCCAGTCTCCTAAATTAGCTTTAATCTCTCCATCTTCGTCAAGAATTCTGCCCCTAATTGATGCTTCTGTAGAAGTGCCAAGCCAATCTCGATTTAAATCATCTCTCCAACTTCTCCTTGGACTTGCATCAGTATTGTATTGTTCTAATCCTGTGATTTTTCCAGACATCAGTACGTTCCTCTTCCTTGAAGCTGTGCAAGTGCTAGTTCCATTCTACGTTGTTCAGGAGTTTTCTTATCTCCAAACAACCACTGTGTTCCGTCACTCACCACTTTACCAACACTTGCACCAACTGAAGCTGTAAATGGGCTAAATACTCCAGCACCAAGCACACCACCAATAGCAGCACCCGCAGTCATTGCTGTTGCATCCATTGCTTTATTGGCCAAGCTTTCATCGCCAGCAATAATGTCAGCTACATCAGTAACATTGCCAATAGCTGAAAGTAGCGGCATGGCTCGTCCTGCAAACCTTGCCACTTTCACTGCACCTCTTTTACCCACTCCAGGCAAGAGGGTTGAAAGCTTACCTACATCTTTACCCATTGCTCTTGCAAATGGATCAACCTTAGTGCTTGTATTGAAGGGGTTAAGGTATCCTCCTACTTGGCCTAGACGAGTATTGGCTACTCCTCTCATTACATCGTCGTAGTAATTCAACTCATGACCTAAGTTCATGACTTAACTCCTGTTAATGCGTTTTGTGCTTCCATTCGAGCTACCTTAGTTTCTAACTGCTGAACAGAACGTACAAGCAGAGCGATAAGTTCAACTGTGTCGATGCACATTGCATCAGCGCTTTCATCGTAGTAAGTTGCATCTGGCATATGCTTGACATACTCTTGCGCAATAAACCCGTGATGAAGTCGTTCAGGTGTTGAACTATATTCTTCATTGTAGTAAAAAGTGACTGGACGCAATTCACGTAAAACCGCTAAGGCGTCCTGAATATGTTCAATATTATTTTTTGTCTTTTCGTCACTTAAAGCGACTGATGCAAGTAGAGGGATCGCTGTACTTATAAGTGCATTAGGTACTGCACTCTTTGCCGCGCTTTTCGCTTCATCAGCTTTTTGTTTGCCTGTAATCTCTGCAGCTTCAACTCGACCTGCAGCCAACTCTTTTGCCTGTTCAACCGTTGCCTCTGCTGCAACACGTGCTTGACGTTTTAGAGACTCAGCAGCGATCATCTCTTGTCCTTGTCTGCCATAGTCAGGAGCACCTTCACGCAGCTGTTGGAAGTTCTCAGCAACTGATGCGTTCTCTGCAGCACGTGCACCGCCCTGCATTTGTTTTGCAGTAGTAGACGTAAAGTCACTAAAGCCTAATCCTGATCTTATTCCACCAATAGCCATTTGATTAATTCCTACTTATGTTTATTTTATCTATTAATATCTTATTCTTCCAAGACCATTTACTTGATTTCCTGGAAAGCCTATGCTTCCGGCATCCATCCAATTGCTGCCAGGTGCAGGTTTACTGAATGCACCTGCTTTGCCTGCTACACCTAGTGCACCTTGAACACCATCTTTAAAAGCGCTTACCGTATTAATACTGTTTTGTGATGATGCTACCTGTCCACTATAGTCTGCATTTGCTTTTGCAACCTCAATCTCTGCTTGGCTTTGAATACGAGCACTCTCTACCAATGCTTCTGCTTCTTTTTGCAATGCTACTTCTTGAGCAGCGTTTGCAATTGATTGGGCACCTTGAGCACCATAGTCTGCTGTTTTGGCTAAAAAGTTATTAAGACCTTTATTAGCTCCCGCCATTCTTGTCATTGCTTTTATCCATATGTCTTTCTAGTTTATCAATACTGTGGAATATTAGATTCGTTTTCGATAGAGTTTCTACGACGTCGCTCACCTTCTATTAGTTGGCCTACAACTTGACCAGCAGCAAGCCCTGCCATGCCTCCACCAACACCACCAAGGATAGGTCGCTTAGTCCGTACTCCCGCTACACCTCCAGCTAG
>WLWF01002102.1_pt1 | contig 14961 bp, 7 predicted proteins | sample 6718331 | NCBI WGS metagenome assembly WLWF01 (sample SAMN12718692, study PRJNA515312) | sponge metagenome | isolation source: marine sponge | host: Mycale hentscheli | place: New Zealand: South Island, Marlborough, Capsize Point | collected 2003-05-01
TTTTAATTTTTATATGATTTCTTTTTATTGTAGTTATACCATATGAATCATTGTCTTTTAAATATTTTATATTACCAACTCTAAAATTACAATGCATTATTATTTTTATTACTAATGAAATTAAAACTTCTTTATTTATTCTTTTTTTTTCCAAATTTTTATCAATATCATTATATAATTTAGGTAGTTCTTTTACAAAACTTTTCAATAAACAAAAATATTTTTTTTGTCTATCTAATTGTTGTTGTTTATTATAAATTTTTTGTATCCTTTTTTTACTATCTTTACCTTCTGCTAAAACTTTAGAATTTTTATTTATACTAATTTTAACATCATTCCACGCTGGTGGAATTTTTATTAAATCAATATATTCAAGTGTACACGTATTTATTATTTTTTTATTTGTTTTAATATTATAATAATTAAATACATTGTTTTTTCTTTCTCTTTTAATATTCATAATTTATAATATATTTTTATTTGAAGTATATTATAACGTTAATATAGTTTAAAAATGAATTATTAATTATTTAATATATATCATATTGATAATATATGACATTTAATAAAGAATTATTATGTTTTTTTGATCTAGAAACAACAGGATTAGATACAAATAAAGAATCTATTATACAATTTGGTGCGTGTAATTATACAGGTAAAAATACATTTTTAAAATATTGTTATCCAAGTAATAATACAAATAATTTAAATACAGAAATACATGGAATTTCATATAATGATTTAGTTAATAATAACGCATGTTCAATAAATGATATATTAAATAAATTTATAGAATGGGTTAATAATAATTTTAAAGAAGAACGTGTATATTTAATTGCACATAATTGCTTTAATTTTGATTTATTAATATTAGAACAAGAATTTAAAAGACAAAAACTATGTATACCTGAAAAATGGATATTCATAGATAGTTTATTACAATTTAAAGAATTTAATAAATCGATAGGTTATGGTAATTATAGTTTAACTAAATTATTTAATAATATAACTAATTCAAAATTAGTAAATGCACATGATGCTTTAATAGATTCAATTGCTTTAAGTTATGTATATAATCATTTGACTGATTTTAAAAAAGATATATTTAATATTATATTAAATAGATCATATCGATCTGTATATTATTTAGATATTAATTTATTACCAATTTATTATATTAATGGTATAAATTATTATTTTAATAAAATTAATAATATAAATTTATTAATTGATATGTATAATAATAATACTCTTAATAAATTTAGAAAAAAATTATTTAAATTAGATATAAAATCTAAGTATATTCAAAATAATATTATTAATCATATTAATCATATTAATCATATTAAAAATACTTAATAAATAAATAACATATATTAAATTAAATTAATTATTATAAATGAATTATAATATTTTATTCTTACTTTTTATTAAATTTATACATTCAAGTATAATTAATAATACAGATCAAATTGATATATATGGATGGCCATATAGAGTTAAAGATAATTGTGTATTAATAAATAAATATAATTTAAAATATAATAATAAATTAAAGTCAATACATTGTAATAATAATTATAAAAAAACAGTAAAAAATACTATTTATAGTAATTTTATAATAACACTTAATAAAAAAGTTGTTAAATCGAATTCAGATAAATCAAATATTAATTTAGTTGATGTATTTATTAATAAACTTAAGGAAGATAATGATAATACAAAATTAGATAATTTTCATGCTAAAATTAATTATGTTTATAAAAATGTAGTTAATGGATTTTCAGCGAATTTAAGTCCATCCGCATTAGATTTTACACTATCAAATGATTTCATTTATATAGTTGAACAAGATGATATTATTAATACTATGATATATAAAAAAAATCCTATATGGAATTTAGATAGAATTGATCAAGAATCGAATAGATTAGATAATTTATATGATACTGGTTCATTAAATGGATTTGATACAGATATATATATATTAGATACTGGTATAAATGAAAAACATAATGAATTTAATGGTCGAATTGGTAATTGTATATCATTTATAAATGATAGGTATGGGTGTTTTGATTGTAATGGACATGGTACACATTGTGCTGGTACAGCTGCAGGAGATAACTGGGGTGTTGCAAATAAAGCAATTATTCATTCTGTCAGAGTTCTTGATTGTAATGGTCAAGGCTCATGGAGTAAAATTATAGGAGGTCTTGATTGGGTAGTAGAACAACAACGCGATAAAAAGATAGCATCATTAAGTTTAGGTGGTAGTTATTCATTAACATTAAATGAAGCTGTAAATAATGCTTATAACTTAGGAACAATTGTAGTTGTTGCTGCTGGAAATGAAAATGTAAATGCATGTGATAAATCACCAGCAAGTGCAAGTAATGCTGTAACTGTAGCTTCAAGTACAATCAATGATCAAAGATCAAGTTTTAGTAATTATGGAAATTGTGTAAATATTTTTGCACCAGGTAGTTCTATTAAATCTGCAGATTGGAATACTAATAGTGGATCTAATATTTTATCAGGTACATCAATGGCATGTCCACATGTAGCAGGTGGTTTAAGTTTAATATGGGGTAGTAATAAAAATTTAAATAAGAATGATGTTATTAATATCTTATATAATTCAGCAAGTTTTGATAAAATAATAGATGCTAGAAGTAGTAATAAATTATTAAATACTAATTTTATATTTAATGATAACCCTACATTATCACCAACAATAAATAATAATAAGTGTAAAACAATTAGTGGTTCAAAACCAGGATTAGATTGTATATTTCCATTTACATTTAATAATATTATTTATAATAGTTGTACAAAAATAACAGATCCTGATAATAAATTTTGGTGTTCTACAAAAGTAGATGATAATAACATACATATACCTGGTAATTGGGGACATTGTAATAATAAATGTCCTATAAATGAAAGACCAACACAAAGACCAACACAAAGACCAACACAAAGACCGACACAAAGACCAACACAAAGACCGACACAAAGACCAACACAAAGACCGACACAAAGACCAACACAAAGACCAACACAAAGACCGACACAAAGACCAACTAATAATAATAATAATGAATGTTTGACATTAGATAATAATAAATGTGTATTTCCATATAGATATAATGGTATAATATATAATAAATGTACATATAATAGTTTTGATAATCCATGGTGTTCTACAAAAGTTGATAACTCGGGGAATCATATTATTAATAATAATAATTGGGGTATTTGTAATGAATATTGTCCAAAAGAAGACAAAATATGTGAATGGTGGGATTGGTGGTGTAATTTTGATTTAAGTATTCGTAATAATGTTGAGAATAAATGTAATAATAATAATATATATTGTGAATGTGATATAAATAATAATAAATGCAATGGATTATGTGTTAGTAATATAAATAATAAAGATTTACGAAGTAATATTTGTATACCAAAATTAAATAGAAAACTAATTAATAATGTGAATAATGAGAATTCATGTTTAGATACAAATAATATAGAATACTTAATAAATAATATTAATAAGTTTGATACATTTATATACAATTGTGGAAAAAAATGTTGGAATAATAATAATCAAAATGATTGTTATAATACTTGTTTAACTGCTAATATAAAATTAAATAATATGTGTACAAATTGTTTTAGTCAATTATTTACATGTACAATTAATAATTGTTATAATGAAGATATAAAATTTAAAAAAAATTGTACATATACTAATTGTGCATATAATTTTAAAAAATGTAGTGGATTAGATATATTATCAATTAAAAATAATAATTATTTAAATAAACAAATAAGAAGAAGAAAAAATTTAAAAAATAATTGTTTAACTGAGAAATCTATAAAAATTATACATAATAATAATAATATATTATTAGATGAAATATATAATTGTGGTATAAATAATATATATAGTATTAGTGAATGTTTAAATAATAACATTTATTTAGATATTCCTTGTTCTAATTGTTTTGAAGGACTATTTAAATGTAGTATTAATAGTTGTATGACATATTGTATAAATAAGAATTCACCAGGATGTTATAACTGTATTGAATCGAAATGTTCTAATAATTTCAATACTTGTTCTGGAATTGAATTCAGTAATATTTATAATAAAACATATTTAAATAATTTAATTTTTGATAAAAATTCATTTAAACACATTGATATAGATAAATATATAAACTTATTTAAATTTTTATTAATTGTTATATTAACATTAAATATTATAATACTTATTTTATTAGTAATTTATCAAATATTTATTAAAAAAAAATAGAAAATTAAATTATAAGATTATACAATTCTTTTTTTTATGATATTCTTTATTTATAATATGAAAAATAAAAAATTTATCTGGAAAATAATTTAAATTCATTTCATTTTTAATTAATAATAATTTATCATTAAAATCTGGATTATTTTTATATTTTCTATTATCTGGCATTATATTAATAACATAATTATACATTTCATCCAATGTATAATCTTTATTTGTTGTTTCATTTCTAAATTTAATCATATATATATTTATAATTAATATATATATAAATATAAAATTATAAATATATATATATAATTTTATAATGGGTAAAAAATCAAAGAGAATAAAAAAAGATAAAATTATAGTTAAATATACAAGAAATGAAAGAAATAATATTATTAATAATATTAAAACTAAACTAATTGAACTTGGAATAGGAATATATATAGAAGTACAAAAACTGTTTATTATAATGAATATATTTATTGAAAATGGAATTGATTATATAAATACAATTAATTTAATTGATTGTAATAAAAAATTAATTGTTAATTTAAAAAATAATAAAAAATATGAAATTTACGTTAATATAAAAGAATTAGAACTTTAATTTTCATTATCACTTTCACTTTCACTTTCACTTTCAATATCACTTTCACTTTCAATATCACTGTCACTTTCACTTTCAATATCACTGTCACTTTCAATATCACTTTCACTTTCATTTTTAGATACTTTTTTACTTTTATCTATATTTTCATTTGAAACTTGTGAATCGGATACTTTTGTAATTTTATTATTTATATCTAATACATTTATTTCACCACTTTTTTCTTCAACAGTTGCGGATGATATATTACCCATTTTTGGTAATGTAATTGAATTAATATTATTTAGTGCATAATTAAATTTAAAACTACTATCATTTACATTATCTAATTCTTCATCATCACTATATAAATCATTTATTTCATCTTCAATATCTTTATTATTTAATTCATCAATATTTATATCAGTATTGTTATCGTTTTTATCAATTAATTTATCTTCGTCTAATAATACATCAAAAGAATTTGTACCTGTTTTACAAACCTGTCCTGCTAATATATTTGATGAAACACCTTTCATATTATCATTTTCTGCAAATAAAGATGATTTAACTAATATATCACCAACTTCTTCAAATGACATCTTCGCAATTGGTCCAATATCATTTGATCTATTTATACCATGTCTCATCATTTGCATAATTTCGCCTTTATATGTCATTATATCAGCTAACATTGAAATATGTCTTAAATTAACATTACTATCTTTAAATACTTCATTCAATTCAAATATTAATTTACTTCTAACCGCTTCAATTCCAAAAATACTTAATATTTCTAATATATCATTAGATGTCGTTCTTTCAATATCAACAAAATCATATGCCATTATTTTATTAATATTTGTTCCTAATGTACTTAATATATATTCACTTGAATTTTCATAATTACCATCTGGTTGATATCTTACAATATTATTTTCTGCAATCTGAACTTTTTCTACTAAATTTATACCATTTATATTTAGATCCATAATATATTTTTCTAATTCTTTCATAAATTGTATATCAGTAATTTCATCGTCTTTTTTAATATTTAATCTTAATACAAGATGTTTATTATTATCATCACTGTATGGACATTGTATATCATTAGTTTGTGTATTAAATAATATTTTTTCTTGGATATCAATCATTGATATATTTCTATCTAACATTGCTTCTTTATCAAATTCCATTCTTAGAATCCATTTTGACATATTTTTATTATCTGTATTTTCTAATCCAAATAATTTATTAAATTCATAGTATGTCGATATAAATTCAATATCTTCATCTATAGATGTTAAATTATCTGTATTTTCAAATATTATTTCTGTTTTACTAATTAAATCACTTAATTTTGTAAGTTGTAATTTATTCATTATCTTTTCAACTTTTGTTTTATTATTTGAATATTCTTTTTTTAAAAAAATACTCATTGATGGAATTCTCATTACCTTTGAAACATTAATAATTTCTTTTAATCTTGGGACTCCAGTAGTTACAACAACAGAACCAGCACCAGCACCAGCTAAGTGGAACGTATTCAATGTCATTTGTGTAGATGGTTCTCCAATTGATTGTGCTGCAATTGGACCAACCATTTCTCCTGGTTCAACAAATGCACTCATAATTTTATTATTAATTTTATCTATTACATAATTAAATGCTTCTTTTGAGAACTTATATTTAAATATACATTGTTTTGATAATAGATGATATTTAATCATCATAATTAATAAGAATGATGATATCTCTTCTTTATAATATTCTTGGATTGTATTACACAATTTATTGACTTTTTCTATAATATATATAGGATTAATATTAATTAATGTGTTGTCTTCTAAATTAAATAATAATATAGTTGATTTAATTAATTTCTTAAAATGTACTGGAAAATATGCATGTGCAGCTTCTATAACATCTAATTGTTTAAAATATTCATTCCTTAATTTATCTCTAATATTAAATATATCTTCGACTTCTTTATGTAATATTTCATCCTTATTACTTATTTTATTAAAATTATTAAACTCTTCTTCATTCATTATTTCATTAAAATTAATATTTTCTTCATATTTTGCAATATCATTTAATCTTTCATTATTTAATTTAATTAATTCAATTCTTATTATTTCTAATCTTGTTGCATCAAAACTATCATTACCATAAATAAATTGTATTATATTACTATTTCCATTCCGAACTGTATTATCATATAATAATGTTAGTTCTTCCATTCCTTTAATTAATCTTCTTGATATATATCCAGACTCTGCTGTTCTTACTGCGGTATCAATTACACCTGCACGACCACCCATTGCAGCAAAGAAAAATTCTGACGGAGTTAATCCATCCATATAACAATTCTTACAGAATCCTTTACTACTTGCCCCCATATCTAATTTATGAAATGATGGTAATGTTCTCTCAGTGAAACCATCTGTAATTCTTGACCCCCAAATCCTTTGTTGTCCTACTAATCCCATAATCTGGCGAATATTAATCTGACTACCCTTAGAACCAGACATTACTGTTCGCCAAAAACCACTTGTTTTATCTATATTTTTTTTAATTAATACATCAGTATCATTTTCAGCTTTATTTAAAAATTCTGATATTTTATTTTCAAGACTATCTTTAATTAAATCTTCTGATAAATCTTTTTCGTATATACCTTGTTGTGCTTTAATTATAACTTCTTTAGTTTTAAAAATATAATCATCTATTGTTACTTTTATTTTATTTCTTGTCGCTTTATCAATCATTGCATCTCCAAAACCAATACTAAAACTATTTGTAATCATCCAATTTGTAATTAATAATTGTACTTTATTTAGAAACTCTTTACATTTCTCCATCCCAAGTATATTAAATATATGATGAATTAATCCACTACTACCTAATATACTTTTATCTAGTGTTCCTTTTATTAAATTACCATTTTTAATAATTACTTCTTCATCATTCTTATTCATTAGTTGAACACTAATATTTGGTAATATTAATGAAAATACTTGTCTACCTGACCATAATTCTATATTATTCTTTATTTCAATCGGTTCTGGTAAATCTCCTGTAAAATCTTTATTAAACATCATTAAGTTATTTATTTTTTCTCTATTTAGTCGTGTATCTTCTTGTGTTAATAAATATGCACCAATTAATGAATCCTGAATAATTGTTATAATTGGTTTACAATTAGAAGGACTTATAATTTGTGTAGGTACAAGTGTAATCGCTCTTAATTCTTCTCTTGTTTGATAACTTTGTGGTACATGCATATTCATTTCATCACCATCAAAATCTGCATTATATGGTGTTGTTACATAAACATTTAATCTGAATGTATCATATGGTACTACTCTTATTTTATGAGCCATCATACTCATTCTATGTAATGAAGGTTGTCTGTTAAATAAACCAATATCACCATTTTGTAAATGTCTATTTACTATATCACCATAATTTAATACTATTTTTGATGGATCAGCATGTTTTAATGCAATTGTACATGGCGATACACTACCATTACAATCACCTTGCATTTTTTGAATCGTTTTTGCTCCAGGATATTTATTAGGACCATTTTTAATTAATTTATACATATCATTTATATTATACTTAGTTACTATCTCTGGAAAAGTTAAATTCATTGCGATTGTATATGGAACACCATATTCATCTATACTAATATTCGGATCAACTGATATTACAGTTCTTGCTGAAAAATCAACTCTTTTTCCCATAATATTTCCTCTTAATCTACCTTCTTTTGCTTTTAATCTTTGAATATATGCTTTTAATGGTCTCCCTGATCGTTGTGCTTGTTGTGAAACACCTGGTATTTCATTATCTAAATATGTTGCTACATAATATTGTAATAGTCCAACAATTCCATCTATAATATGTTGTGGTGCATTATTTTCTATTTTTTGTCTTAATGATTTATTTGTTTTAATAATATTAGATAAAGCAAATGTTAAGTCATCTTCTGATCTTACATTATTATCTGCTCTTACAGATGGTCTAACTGATGGAGGTGGAACAGATATATTAGTCATTATCATCCATTCAGGTCGACTAAAATTATTTGAAAATCCTAATAATTCACAATCTTCTTTTGTAATTCTACTAAAAATATGTTTACATAATTCTGGACTAATTAAATGTCTATTTTTTACTTGTGAATCTTTAAATGCATCAATTGATTTAAAATCAGCATATATTTTAAATATATTGTCTTTAAATTGCATCTGGTTTACTAATTCTTTAACATATTTATGTGGTTGTAATACAAAACATCCATTATTATGTTCACATTTTGATACTTTTTTTGATAAAATTGATATCGCATTAAATCTTGCCATACCCTTCGTTCTATTTATAATTTTCATAATATTTGGATCAGATTTATCAATCAATAGATTTGAACATCTAAAACATATACATGACAATAATTTTATACAATATACTAAATAATTAATATTAAATACAGGTTGTGCAAGTTCAATATGTCCAAAATGTCCTGGACATAATTCTATATCATTCTCACATGTTGAACATAATCTTCCTCTATCTAATATACCCATCCTTGGGTCAAATAATCCATTTGTTTTTGGTACATTTCCATCATATAATTCGGCAACAATTACTTCACAAACAGAACCTTTTTTAATCTCTTCTGGGCTCATTATACTAAATTGTATATTTTTAATACTTTCTGTTTTAGATGTATCATTTAATTCTTCAGTAAATTGTTTATACATTATATTAATATATATATAATAAATATTCATTTAAATAATTTACTAATCAATTTTATTTTTTTATTAATATAAAATTAATTTAATAATAATTCTTGATATGATTTAAAAACTTGTGTATAAATTAGTAATATCTTAATAAACTACTTATATATAATTTATTATATGCTAATAATAGTATTTCGTATAAAATATTTAATATATATTAAGATACTCTATAACATTTATAATAATTTAAATATTATATTTAGAAATTAATTTATTTCTGTAATTATTAATGTGTTTTTATCATTTGTATCAAATTGTACAATTGGTATATCTCTGGAAGTATTTGTCTTAATTAATTCTTTAATCTTTATTAATGATTTTAATTGTGTATTATAATCATCTATTGTTGAATCTAAAAATATATTATTTGTTAGGATACCAAAACATTTTATAGGTACATTTTCATAATTATTTAATCCATTTAATATTGATTCATTCCAACCATTTAAATATAATGGTTTTTTATTATATGTATCTATATTTTCTTTTGACCAGCAACTTTCTGGATATAAACTATTATAATTTATAATATCTGAACTTGCATTCCATGTATTAGTTATAATTTTATTATTCCCATCTGAATTTCTAAATTTATCAAATGTTATATGATTATAACTTTTATTCCATACATTATATTATATATATATATAATATAATATGAAATTCAATAAATTAATTAAAGATTGTGTAAAAAATATTAATGAATTAAATTCAAATAATAAAAATAAACATATAAATTATAAATATGATACTTATGATAATTATTATAAATCAATTAAAAATAAATTAGACAATTTTAGTATACCATCTTCTGTAAAAGAATCAATAAATTGTATTATATATAATAATAAAAATAATGATGGTCTTTTTTCAGCAGCAATTGTTAATCATTATTTAATAGATAATAAAGGTTCTAATATTAGTTTTTTCGGTATAGGACAAGGTATTTCAAACTTAGAAAAAATTATGTATAAATTAAAAGGAAAAATAATAATTATACTAGATTTAGAATATGATTTTAAAACATATGAAAAATTATCAAATATTTGTAGAAAAATAATTACTATTGATGACCATAAACCACCTTGTTCTCCTATTAATAAACAAATAAAAAATACATACATATTTAGTAGTAATAATTCAAATGCTGCGTGTGCATTTGTATGGGCTGTGTTTTATCCTAATAAAAAAATACCAAAAACAATACAAATGATTGATGTACAAGATTCTAAATTATTTATGAAAGGATTAGAATACTCACAATTCTTTACGAGTGCGTTAACATTTAGATACAAAGAAAATCCTAAATATAAAAATTTATGGAATACAGAAAAACCATTTCAAGATTTATGGGATGTAATTGATGAAAATAATGTGAATTTTTGGGTTATTATTGGTAATTATATGTCTGAAGTTCAAGAAAATATAAAAGAGCAAATAGCAAGAAATGCACAAATTATGATATTTAAAAATAAATTATTAGATAAAGAATATAAAGTAGGTGTCTTAAATTTTCTTGATCCAGTTTTAACAAATAGAATAGGTAGACAAATTTGTACAAATTTAAATGATCAAATAGACTTTGCATTTTTATGGGCATATGAACATAATAAAAATTTTTATAGAATTCGATTAATTAGTAATCATTCACCATCATTTAAATATGATTTGGGAGATATATCTTCTAAATTTAAACATTTAACAAAGTTAGGCGGTGGTGGACATAAAAATATAGGTAATTTTTATTATCCACGTGATAAAAAACATGATATATGGGATCTTTTAGAAGATTTAAAAAAAATAAAAAAAAATTAAAATATATTTTAATATATATATATCATATATAATGCTATCAAATAATGTATGGAATAAAAGTTATAATCATATAACATTTGATAAATTTAGAAAAGGAAATAAAGCACCCAAAGGTTACAAATTTGTTGTTAATAATATGAATTACAGTAATACAACTTTCCCATGTATTTATTTAGTTCAAAAACAACAAAAAGGTTTAAAATGTATTGCACCTTGGAATGGAGGGTCGGGGGGGGGGATAAAAAAGAAGAATTTGAATTTAAATTCCACCGAAAATATTACGGAAAATCTTCCAGCAGGTTCATCTGTAACTATAATTGTAAAGGATAATGAAGGTAAAACGGATTCAAAACAAACAATAACAAATACTACATATTCGAGTAACATACAAGGACCTCCAATAACATTAAATTATCAGTTAAATCAGTCAACTGTGTTTAAAAATAATCATACATTACTGTCATATTCATATAATGTAAATAATAACATTATAACAAAAACAATAGATGATAATTATACTTGCGCTTTCGACCCGAGTTATAAGAGTGCTTATGTTAAATTATCATATACTAATAAACAACAAGAAGGTATTACTATTTCAAGAACGATTAATGATCCATATATTATTAGTATAGAAACATTGGATATGCCGGTGGTTGGTAAGCCACGACGATATCTTAACTATTTTATTCAAGGTCTGGATCTGAAATCAATTTCGGAGATAGTTAATAACTCATATTGTAGTCCAGTATGTACCAGAAATGAACCTGGACCAATAACTGCAACCTGGTTTTCATCCAAAAGCCAACAAGTTACGGTATCTTTGCAAGCTCAATCCTACCCATTTCCAAAACCTCTTTCAATAAACTTCGTTATTCAAGATGATGCTTATATTAGAAATGAAAATCGACTACAATCTATTATGAATTATCCAGTATATAATACTATAGTAAAACAAGTATTCCCCGGCTCACCGAACTTACCCTACTTTGACATAAGTTATTTTATTATCATAGATAAACAGAAATATCCAGTAAGTATAACAACAGTAGACGATACTGGTGCAGCACCAGAAAGTATAAATATTATAAGTAAAGATTGTGTTAATATTAACTTGCTTACTGATAGTATAGCTGGCAAAACTTCTCTTTATATGTACCACTATAGTAATTTCATTAGATTTACTGTTAATAATTCTGATAGCACACCGACAACATATCAATGTTTTGTAATTAATCCAGAGCAAGATATATATGATGATATAGAATTTATAATTAATGAATCCTCTCAAGATAATTATAAACTTGATAGTATAAAATATAATACTGCAATAATGAAATACACTACAATAGAAGGTAATATAGTGACTTATGATAATAACTTTGAAAAGGATATATCAAATCCGTTGGGTCATATATTTGTGGTTGCACCAGAACTAAGAATATATTTTGCTACTATAGATAAATCACCAAAGAATGTCCAAAATCCATCACTGCTACGCACTAAAGACCAAAGCTTACAAGATGATTTTATAACAATGATGACTTCCGTTTTCAAGAATCTTTAAGAAACTATATTTAATTTATAAAAATATTGGCTATATATAATTGTATTTATTTCAATTATTGATTTATTATTGGTATCGCCATTACTAATATATTGTTTTAAATTAAGTGTATACTGTTTATTATTTATCGAATAAGTATTATTTATTAATTTATATTTATTTATATCTTTATTTGTAAAACCATATATAGTAGAAAATTTATCATTATTCTTAATTTGATTTGTTATATCAGATACAAATCTAAAATATGGGTCAATATATAAATAAGAAGAATTATCATTATTAGTATATAAACTATCTAAAATAATATATTTATCCATTTGAGATAAATTATATTCATATGAACGTTCATTTGTGAATAATAAATTATTATTTTGTCTAATATAATTATTTTTAAAATATAAATTATAATTATCCTTAGATAAATATGTAATAATTGTATAATTTTTTTTTAATGTAATATTATTATTATATTCTTGTAGATTATTAAGATTTGTTATAATAGTTTCTATATATTCTTGTGTATAATGCTCATTATATGTAGTTTTCATATCTTTATATGTTATAATTGGTTTTGTAAATTCACAATAATATATCTTTTGATTTTTTTTATAATAATTATGCAATAATGATTCAACTGAATTAAAATCATTGTCTACTATCCAATAATTCCAATTAATAACAATATTCATATCAGTAGGAGAAAATGTTATTGTAAGTGGCGTTTCAATATCATAAAATAATTTATCCTCATTATTAATAGTATATTTAGTATTTAATCCAATAATTGGATACTTATTATTAACATACTTATTTAGTTCCTTATATTTATAATTATATATAGTAATTATATATTCACTAATTATAGCATAACTAAGTATTGGTTTATAATTACTATTTAATAATGAAGGATCATTCCATCCCCATTGATTATTTTTATTATAATTCCATGATTTTATTACAATTTCATTATATAATATCGGTGAACTTGTTGTACTTAAATACTTTTTATATTCTTCTAACATAGTAGAACCTTTATATTTATCATTTTCCCATTTATTTTTTGATGGATAATAGCAAAATCTACTTTTATATTGTCCACAACCATAATAAGGTGACGATGTAGATGTAGTTTGTGTTATAAACTGTGTGTCACCGTCATAAGGATACGAACAAAAAATGTTATTCTTTAAATTTTTATTATTAGTGGTATTATCATATATTATAGCATAATATCCAAAAAAAGATTCAATTACATGTGTCATCGGATATAATATTTTATTTTTAAACTGATCATTTTTACTTAAAGATATTGATAAATCTTTTCTAATATATGAGAATGATATTATTTTCCCCATTTGGTTACATAATTTTTTTTCATTTTTACATCTAAGACTAGGTCCTGTATAATTTGGACAATCAATTCGTAATTTTAAGTTATTATTTGTTGGATTAATACCAACATTTTTATCATTATCATCAATATTACCTGTATAATCATAACCATTGCAATATTGATCTGATGTTCCATTTAAAGTCAAAGTATTATATATTTTGTCATAACCTGATAGATCAGTATTAGGATATTCCCATCCTAGAAAATTCAAAGTGACATTATTATTTCTATAATAAAATAATGATATTAATATTCCCGAGTTATATTCATTTGTTTTATTAATTGGTTTGTCGTATGCATCTGTATAAGTATTATATAATTTTGTTAATAAATAAATAGTTTGTATATTATCTTTTAAATTTAAATTATTATCTTTTAAATTTAAATTATCATCTTTTAAATTTAAATTATCATCTTTTAAATTTAAATTATCATCTTTTAAATTTAAATTCTTATTTTTATCTC
>WLWF01002104.1_pt1 | contig 14952 bp, 14 predicted proteins | sample 6718331 | NCBI WGS metagenome assembly WLWF01 (sample SAMN12718692, study PRJNA515312) | sponge metagenome | isolation source: marine sponge | host: Mycale hentscheli | place: New Zealand: South Island, Marlborough, Capsize Point | collected 2003-05-01
TCAAAATTTTTATACACGCAACGTTGTGTGAAATTGAAAACGAAATTTCACACGGAGCTTAGTTTTTAAAAAAACTTACTCGTCATTTGTTTTTGACTTTTTTGAGGATGAACCGCCATCGGATGAATCGCCATCGGATAAACTAATATTGGGCTCTCTTTCTTTTCTTTTTTTTAACGCTTGTGCTTTTTGCCTAGCAAGTTCTTCTTGCTGTTTAGCAAGTTCTTCTTCCTGTTGTCCAATTCTGGTCAAAGTGTCTTGTCTTTCAAGCGGAGGTCTCGAACGAATCAAATTTTCAATTTCTAAACTTTTTTGAACTTCCTTTTGGCGTTTTACAACATCTTCAAACGCTTTTTCCAAATCGTAATCGATTGCTGTATTTTTTGGAAGGTTAACATCGTCCGGCTGCAATTCTGCCTCCAAAGCGTTAAATTTTTCAACTTTTGAATCGTGTTCTTTTTTGTTCCTGCGGGACTTAGCATCATCTCTACCTTTTGTTGCGTCTCGTTCAACCCGCTCTTTGAGCATCTTAATTTCCTGTTCCAAGTCGTCTCGGTCGTCTTGTTTTCTTTCGCGGACTTCAGGAGTCATCGATTGTGCACTTTTTTTCAAAATTACAGGTTGCAATTCTTTTTGGCGGTGCAAATCAATATCACCAGCAACAGATATTAATAAAAGACCAGCAGCTAGTAAGCATTTTTGGGAGTTGCAACGTTCCTCTTCAGTCATTTCTGTTCGACGTTTTCCGAAATTGCAACTGTCGTATAACTCAATGATATTTTCTTGGATGTCGGTAGCAAATCTGTCAGCAACCAAATTGACCGTGTTTTTTACCAACGCGGCACTGTTAAAGACCAAATTGGAAAGTCCACACGTCGTTTGATTAACCAAAGACATTTCTTCAACTGGTTTGTTTGCTGGTCTTGTGCGAGTGGTTGGCAATTTTCTTTGCGTGTCGTTGCTCGTAAACATCAATTTCTTTTTTTTGGAAAGCTTGTCAAAGTATTTGCTACTCAATTTCATTGGAGTAGGAAGCGAAATATCAGCACGGTTTTTCATTTCGTCCATTTGAGAGCGAAAATCTTTTGGCATTTCAGCGTAAACTTTTAAAATAGGAGTCGTTGCAATAACATTTTGACGGTAATCTTCAAGCTCTTCATCAACTTCTTCTTCTTCTTCCTCGTCGTCTTCGCTGTTGTAGCCGACTTCCTGCCGCTTAAAATATTCAATTTTATCTTGTATCCTTTTGTAGAAATCAGCTTTTGTCTCGTTCATATCTTGTTCGGCAAAAACTTCGCCAAACCTGCTTTGGTAGTATTCGTCTACATCTGCAATACTGGATATGTATTTTGTATATGTTTTTTTTTTGACGCGTTTTGGTGCGTTTGGTTTTTTTGCTGTCTGTGGAGAAACATGAGCAGCGTCGTCGTTGTCTCCGGAGTTTTTCCTGATCTCATGATCAGGTGTTCCGGGTGCAGGTGCGTTAACACTGGTAGTAGAATCTGCCATCATTGTTGTTTTGGTTTAATAAATATCTTTAATCGTTAATAAAAAATTGTGTTTATTTTTGTTTAACGTCGTTTCGATTTATATATTTATATTTTGTATTTGTGTTCTTGTCTAGTTCGTATATCTTGTATATATATATATGTTTTGAAAATAGATGTATGTATTTTCGAAATTCATAAAAAAAGCTAATGATATGCTTATGTAATTTGACTGTCGTCATTGCGGTAGAATTCAATCAACAAAATCAATGTTATTTTTTTACGCGGGATTTTAATGCTGTATTTATATAGATGAAATTTCTTGATGCAGGTAGAGCTCGAAAGGGCATCACTAAAATCTGTCTTAATTTTTTTTGCAAGTGAATACAATAGAATTTGGCAGCACAATAAATTTTATTTTATTTTTACTCACGCACAAGAAGCTGACCTGCATTTATTAAACCGCGATAGCATTGAACACAAAAATATTCCTTTTCGACGAAGCTTCTCGAAGAAATATTGGTTGGCTAAAAAAAAAAATTACATTGTAAATGCCTAGTAATAAATATTCTGGGATGATTTTGTCCGCGAGAGCAGCCCCCCCCCCTTTTTTAAAGAAAAACGAGGAGAGGTGAAAAAATAAGGTCTGTCAAAAAAAAAATAATAATCGATGGATGATGGACGGATAAAATTATTTTTCTCATTAATTATTAATATTTTGACTGAAACATTAATAATACTGATACAGAAACAAATAGAAGATTATCTCACATTATTTGTAAAATGTAAGACTGCTTAAAGATATAAAACACATTAAAAATGGCTAACCATCTTACATTGCAACAACAGCAACAAGAAGCACGACAGCAAGACCGACGCAATTTACTACAGCGTATTGGTGCATTCTGGACAGAACATGGAACAGACGAGATAATAAACGTATTGCATGTTGTAAAGACACACAAAAAAATACGCACTCTTTCAAAACCAGAAGTATTAAAGCAAAAATATGGCAGTAGTTTTTATCCAATATGCGACGAGGTGTGGCAAATATTTGTCGATTTATACAATTCAAAGATTCAGGAATTAAATGCTGATAATGACTGTAAAGATAAAATTGAACAGTTTAGATGTTGGTATTACGGATACAATGGTATTGAAAAAATGCAGAGAGTTATGGGAGGGGGGAAAGGTGCACACGAACCCCCAATACAATTTGCTTGTGTAGAAAATGGAAATTGTGAGTGTGCAATAAGCGACGACCCAAGCCAAATGAAATTTGGAATACGTTATCTCCTTCCACCAACGCCAAATAAATCTCTTTTGATTATTCCAAAATTAATTGAATATCGTTTTCCAGCAGAAATGTTAAAAGACACGGAATACGAAGATTACAACACAACAATATGGGTTTGTGAAAATTGCAATCGTGCGTGGGAGTATGAAGATGGTAAGGTCATATTTCCTGGTGATGATGAAGACGACAGAGATGAACTATTTCCCAATCATACCGAAGACGGGTTTTTTTTGGTAAACAAATTAGAAAAAACTGGAAACGTTTATCCACAAAAAAGCACATACAAATTGCTGCAACTTAATTCTGTTGAAGATGATGAAGAGAAAAAAAAAAGAAAAAGAAGTGGCTCTAGTAGTGATATAAGCCAGACTAATAAAATAAGTAGAAAATAATATTAATTTTTAATCAATGCTAATAGCCTAATATTAAATTATTACATAATTTTTTTTTTATCCAATCTAAATATCTATTATTATCCATTAATCTTGAATAATATCTTAATACTCGAACTAAAACCAAAACAAAATTGAAAACCGAAAACGCATAAACATTTATCCACACTTTTGCACCAACAACAATTCAACCAAACGATGTGTTTTAAAAACGACCAGCTTGTTGTCAATCGAAGACGTTTGTCATTTGTTTGTAAAGATATATTATATTTTTTCATTTACATTTGTGCATGTGCAGCAGTAGTATTCGGATCAGACTTATTGTTAGAACAATTAAATTGCAAATTATCTGCAAAAAGCTGGGAAGCCTTTTGGGTATCGGCAAATTACTTTGACAGTGAACTATGTTCAATGCTCCGGAAAATACCTATACATATGATGAATATGTCTATTTACTATCGCGGCGAATTAAATTGGGCTATCGTTGTTTTGCTCTTAAATTCAATTTACGCCAACAGACGTATTTTTTACGACCCAAAACGTGTTGAGTCAACAGACTTAGAGAATGAAATATACCCAATATGCAATTCCATAAACGCAACAGTATATGCTTGTAGGATTGAAGGCAAAGAAGGCGTTTACTTAAATTATAATCATATTCGACCTTTTCTTACAGATACAGTTTTGCAAAGAAGATGGGGAAAAGGTTTTCGAACGTCCGACCACGACTTCAATTTAGTCGAAACCGTAAGAGCGGCGGAGGAATATATTAACCAACAAGGACTACTTGAAAATTAATTAAGCTCCGGGTGGAACGAACTCATCTAAAACACGAAGATATTCTTCTGACGTGCTCTTCATATGTAGGAAAAATTTTGCTAATTTAAACTTTTCGGCTTCTGTAATATTTTTTACTTTATAAAAATATGTGATTTGAGAATGTCTTATAGTGTTGGTTGAAATTGGGCGACCAAAGTTTTTCTCTTGTAATTCAGGATAAAGCTCATACACATCAACAATTTTTTCCGATAAAGTATTGTAAGGCTTATTCGTTCGAGGATTTTCAATCAAATAAGTTCTGTCCCAATCTTTAATGGATTGTTGAATTATTCGCCGTAGTTTAACTGGGGAGCCAAATACAGTTGGAATCCCATTAGCTCCTCGTGTGTCAAGTTTAATTCGAATTTGTTTGTATCTTTTTCTTGTTTTATATTTCTGTAATAATATTACGTTATTGTTTGTTAAGTAATAATTATTTAATTTATTTTTTTCTTTTACTAACTCGCCCCTGCCTCTACTGTCTTCATTATAAGGAACTGGTGCACTTTTTACTATTCTTACGTCTTGATATGTATTGCCCCGTTTACAGGGTATTAGCGTTTGCAAACAAACAATTAAATAATTCATATTCGCTTCTCGAAAATCTAGTAGTGCTACCTGTAATTTTTTCTCAGCTATATCCTTTTGTTTAGTAGAAAGTTTTCGTTTCATTTTAGTATCGTATCGTTTTTTTTCTGCTTCATAAAATTTTTTTGCGGCTTTGTATTTTCTACCCAAATCTTCACGAACTGGAGTAAAGTATTCAAAATTAATAACCTTTTCAGTTTTTGATTTTTTAGGGACTTTAGCTCTATATTTGTCCATAGCGTTGGAAAATGCATCGGACCATCGCTTAAATGCACGTTGTCCTAACAATTTTTTAAACTCAGGACTTGAATTACTAAGCGAAATAATTATACTATAATATCCTTTGCCAAAATTTGCAGCTTTCTTCTTTTGTCCCGACTTCGTATAATAAGTCTCAACATCTTCAATGCTCCGCTTTGTGCGTAGGCATTTAATAAAATCTTCACCACATCCCAAACGTTTCCAAACAGCACGAATTGTGGACTTATATCCATCGACTGTTTTTTTTTCTGTCAATCGTTTCCCATCCTTATCTTTCAGCTCGTTCTCGATTATATCAATAGCCGATTGTAAAGTGAAAATTTTTGGCTTAGTTTTTTTCTTTTTCTTTTTTTTCTTTGGTGCTGGTGCTGGTGGCTCAGGTTCATCTTCTACATCAACAATATCCGCATCATCTTGATTAATATCTTGTTGCAAATCATTTTCGGCTTGTTCAAAAGTGTCATCACCTAATCCTAAACCAAAATCGTCATCGTCTATCCCAGTAGTCATAGATTGCGTTTCGTCGCCACAGTTGAGGTTTATCTTTACATTCACCGAACTAAGGTCTATTGGCTGGTATCCATTGTTGCCAACCATCATTCGTTTTAAATCGTTGCTTATGGTTTTTGCAGTTTGGTCAGCTACCTCATTCACATATTCGTTGACTTGATTTTCCATCACGTTTTCATACATTTTTTCACGCTCTAATGTTTCGATATTTAATTCTAATTTTTCTTTCTTTATATGTTCTTCATAGAACTCAAGGAGTTGATATTTTTTCAACGTAATCAAAAATACAACTTTGTTTTTTAATATTCGTTTAATCAACCGTTTTCGTTGAATCTCAAAGCTGTTTTTTTCATAAAATTTTCGATACGATAATCGATTTGAAATTACATCGTCTGCTATTTCTGCCATTGTATATATATATAATATTATCTTTTTAATTAGATAATATTAATAATTGTCTAAAGTTATTCACATTCAAAAACTTGTGTCATAATTTTGTGAAAAATCTCAATTAACCGTTGCTTTTTTTGTGCTTCATTATCGTATTTGTCCATATGACCCAACGAAAAAGCTATATTTAAGTTGTCTACACATTTCTTCGACTCGACAATATCTTCTATACATTTTACCAATTCTTCTTTTGGTAATGCCATCAAACATTCTTTTATACCCATTTTATATATTCTTTTGCATTAGTTTTTAAATTAGTTTTCTAGAGATAATATTATCTTTCGTTTTCTCACCAAAAATATAATATTAGACTATATATACAATGGAAACTATTGTTTTGAAGAAATCACAAGGTGCTAAAGAAAACAGTAAAATCACCTTCAAAAAAGGCACTCTTCGACGCCAATTAAAAATGAAACGTGGAGTTAAATTCACAAAACCAGAGCTGAACAAATTAAAAAAAATCGATGTTGGAAAAAGATTTAACTTTCACGGTAATAATTTTAAAATGACTAGCTTGATGAAAAAACGAATTAATTTAGGACTAACACTAATGAAATTCTAAGTTCTTAATATTGTTTATCAAATTATATTAAGAAATTAACTTAAACACTTAATTCTCCTTTTCTACTTCGAAACTTCAACCATACGCTCGTAGACAAATCTAGAAATTGTATTTTGCGATTGTAGACGTCTGTCAAATACACATCGAGTTTTGTTAGATGCAATTCTTCCTGATTGTTTAACTTAATCCAATTTTGAACATTAAACTGCTCGTATAAATCGTCTTGGATGTTATAAACGTTAACCCCACTCGCCACACCTACTAAATTCGCATTTCCACCGGAAGCCGCTCCAATATAACCGTCGATTGGCAACGTAGGTAAATGTATCAATATATTGGGATTTGATGAAGGAGATACATCACTATAGGGGAATGTTGAATTTAATGATGCATCTGATACCACCTTGTAAGAACCAAATTCAAAATTTAAAACCTCCTTTGAATTGCTATTATTGTTAATATAGTTTAACAATGTATCTGGCATTGACGGGTAATTATTTTTACTTATTCTACCGAACCCGTAATTCATTTTAGGTGTTGTCCCGCTTAATGGAACTAAGCCACCACTTGTGTCTAGATGATGAAGCCCTTTTACAAAAACGGGAGCATCGTCCACATCATTAAACGCCAGAACTTGATAAATCGGCAGATGCTGGTGAACGTTAAATTTTTCCGACACTGTATAAATATGTCCATTTGTAAAATTAAGACTAATGTCGGTTCGATATAATAGTTGGAAATCGTAATTTTTCTCACCTAAAATATTGCTTTGGATGGGGCGAATAACAATTTCCAATGTATTGGTTGAAACATCACTAATATCTATAGTATGAACAAATGTTTCCTTGTGTGGAGTGTCATTTTGATTAAATCTATCCGTCTCGATTTCACTTTCAAATGCTATTAAATTATAACTATTATCTATTCTCCAGCCGAACTGTGGCTTACCGTGCCCTTTTTGATTCAAACTCATTCCAGAATTCGCCCAATCGATATTCGCATTTGATATTGCTGTTGTATCTTGTTCCCAGCCATAATTCACGTGCGGATTGCAAACAATCCCTCCTTGCATTTGCAGTTGTTGACTGGGAACTGGTGTGCCAGTCCACTCGCGAAATATCAAATCTACTTTTTCGGTAGTAAAGAAGTTCAAAGGGCTGCCATTATAGGGCGGATTTGGAACACTTAAATTTTCCCCAAAAAATGTAATGTTGTATGCAACGAGATTTGCAGCAGTAGGCGGTGAAGGAGCAGGAGGAACAAATGCTACTATGGAGTCAATACGAATCCAACCATACACTCCTTGCCGTCCAGGTATTGTTAAATCTTTTGACACAATTGTCAAATATCTTCCTAAAATGTAGTTTGCATCACCTAGTTGTGGTGCATAATTCGCACCTCCAATGTCAGTCGTATTTATAAACAACTGTGTTATTTGGTCGAAGGGGGTGGTAGGCAAAATATTCATACCAAACTCGCCTGGAGTTAAAAAAGCTGATGGTGATGAGCTAAAAAAACCTTTCCAATGCAAGTCTTCTGTAGGTATTATATCTGGAACAAACGTTGGAACTGGAATTGGGTCGTTTTTTATATTAATTCTATAATATGCACCTTGAGGATTTGCGGTAGCTGTTCCAGATGTAATAAATTCATCACAATTCCACAGCGGGTTTTTATCGATATAGTTGAAAGCTCCGGTAGCACAGGTTATCAAATGTTCGTTCCCGCATATATCAATAGAGCCTCCCGTGGGATTACTACCCCACCACTGGTTCCACGTTCCTAGATTCATATTACCCGCTTTGTAATATTTGGTTTCAAACACAAATTTATCATTTGTATATTTAACTACGTGCCCACCTTTAAAACAGCTGAGTTTTTCCGCTTCGTTTAAAGCATCTTGTATTTTTGTAGCTAAAGCAGCTTTTGAATTATATGTCCCGTGCTTTATCTTTGCAGCAATCATTGGTCGTAAAAGTTGGTTTTGTTCTGGGTCATTCAATGTAAAGGTAATAGTATCGTTGCTTTCGTTAATTGTTAAAGTTTCTGGAACAAATTTGAGCTTACCACTAAAGCCGACTAGGCATACTTCACTATTGCGTGGTATTTTCAAACCATTTGGAAACTGGTTAAAAAACATTGCAGGGTCTTGATTTTCTGAGTTTAAATGAATTAGAGACATTTTTAAATTATATTTAGAAAAAATAAATATTTTTTTAATATATGGTAAAAACCAAAAAGAAAACTGTATGCAGCTGCTCGACCTCTAAGAATAAATCACTTACACAATACGTCAATAAATCCACCAAGCGAAAACCACCACCTAAGCTAACGCCAGAGAAAATATTTTTAATGAAGAGTTCCAAAGCCAAACAAGGTAAGAAAAAGCGGCAACAAAAGAAAAAAAAGAAGAAATATACAAAGAAATAAAAAATATTTATAATATGATGTGTTATAGATATTTTTATGTTAAAATTCCAATTGCGAGAATCTACATTTTTGTATTTTATTTATAATAAATTACACTTTTGCGAATTCTCGCAACTACCCCAAAATATGTCAATGGCGAATTTCCAATTGCGAGAATCTACATTTTTGTATTTTATTAATAATAAATTACACTTTTGCGAATTCTCGCAACTGAACAAAATATTTATAATTAAATAATTACTTATAAATATTTATGACGCACCACTCACATAGATTCGTCTTCCTAATATTTTCATATACCGTTCACAATCTCCATACACTATAACATCGTGTTTTTGATACGATTGGTTAGTTCTATCCCTACGCATTTTTAATTTAATTGGATTATTGCCTACGCGAACTCCGTTATTTGGTATGTTTTGATAATCCATCATAAAAGAAGCACCTAAGTAATGTGCCGTGCCATTCATATTTCTATTGCTATGGGTGTTGGTTGAATTTGCATTTGTAAAACATTGGCTAATATCCACATCATATTTGTTCGCACCGGTTATAACAGTCTGACCATTCCACGATGTTAATCCACTAGGAGCTCGTAAATAGCGAGGTCTGCCTTTCATATCGCCATAACACTGACTAACTTGTGTATATATTTTGTTATCGGAATTTAAATCTTTGGCAAACAATGGTGTGGCATTTACAAATACTTGAAAATCTTCTCCATTCTGACTTCCCTCTGAAAAATAATTTCCTAACAATGCGTTAGCTGGTGTATTTGCCGCATAATCTGGTGCTCTAGGAGTTGCTATCATTAACCGTCTCAATGTTTGTTCACTCATACCAACTTGTGGTGTTATTTCCTGTGAGACAATACCACCAGCAGCAGGTTGAGCGACAGCTGGAAAGCTGGTTTGGAATGCAAGGCTATCAGTATATGTTAATGAAATTCCTTTGTTCATTTCACTTTCCAACTGCTCCATCACAGTAGCTTCATTGGGAACGTCCTGTTCCCAATAAATTAAATCAACGACCAATCGGCACATACTCTCTACCATATTATTTCCAGCTGTCCACGCGGCTGTATTTTTTGGAACGGTTCTGTTTCCTGCTAAATCTGCTGACCAAAATAATTGAATAGAGAGTTGATTGTCAATCAATCCTAAAGGCAAATTTAAAAAATTAATTGCACCAAATAAAGATGATAGATACACACGAAATTCTGGTGTAGTAGCTGCTGTAGTTCCAATTTGAAATGCCTCGTTGACTACTACATTACCATTGGCAGCAGTATCCAATCCAACTATATTTTTATTCAGTTGGTATTGCCCTTTAATTGTTGTTCCGTTTTCTACCATATAGTCTTGAAATGCTCCACATCGTGTGGTGCGAATATTTTTTCTTTTGCTGGGGTCATCGAACCAACTAGATAACGTTAAGCGATGATTGGCAAAATCGCTTTGTGCGATAACTTCACTACCGTTCAACAATACCGCCCGGTCGATGCAGCCGTAAATTCCTGAATACAAGGGTAAATTTTGAGACAAATCAGCAGCGGTCATACCCAAAGTTATGTAAGCGTTGCTATCGAGAACACCAGTTTTTGGTAATAACCACGTTGCAGCTTGTTGAGTAAATTGTGCTGGTTCAATTATTCTAGTTTCGCATCGTTGACTACCCAACCCGTCAACTTTTTTGCCTACTTTCAATAGATTTGAAATACTGTTCATTTTATATATAAAAATAAAATAAAAAATGAACTTAATTTTTACTCGATTAATTTTCAACCAATGCACCAGCATTGTTGTTCAACACCAGCATATTTTTATGCATCATAAATGTGTAGATTGATATATTACCTGAACCATTAAGCAAACTACGAATGCGTTGGGAAAATGGCTGTCGGGAAAAATCGGCACCACTTCCGACGGATAATGTATCATATCTTGTTCCTAATCCGTAGCAACTATCTCCATAATTTACAAAATTATTAGAATTGTCCAAATTTGCGTTGCCGATTGCTTCTGACATTGGACTTGCTAAAGTATGCGTTAATCCCGCAAATGGTTGGATAGCATCTAGATAAGTTCTTTGCCTCAAAGCTTCATATCCAGAATCATCATATGAACCAGTCGAATTTTGACTAATTATATTGTTAAAGTTTTCACTAAATTGTAATGGGTATTTCATATTATTTTTAAGCACATCGTATTGTCTTAGTGGTGCACGAACAGTGTAAGCTGTTCCTCCAGCATTTAAATTTTGAAGAGGTGGAGTTAAAAATTCGTTTTGTGAATAATTGGATAAGTGCGGAGTTGGAACAAAACTCGAGAATTGCGATAACACATTTCCTAGTCCGGGATTCAATACAAGTGTTTCATCTCCCTGTGTAATGGTGTTGTAGTATGAGTGAACATTTGAATAAGTCCAGCCTTTAATATCTGGTAATCGTCCGTTTAATGGATTTAAATATTTACCGGTTAGAGAGCATTCAAGAATTTCATAATATGCACCTCCATCATCTGATGCATTTGCACCGAATAAAGCAGAGGGATTATTTTCTAAATATACCATTATATCTAAACCACCTACACCATTCTGCATTCCTAAAGGTATTGGTTCTCCGCTGAACGTTCCCAACAATAAAGGTTGACTTACTAAAATATCTCGATTGGTCATCCTATCTTCTGCAAAAGAATTAGCAGTGGAACCGTATATATTGGAGATGTAAGTCGTGTAATCTTCCCAACTTTTTGTATTGGGAATAACCGTTCCAGCCATTCTACAATAGTTGCGACCGTGTTCAAGCGTTCTTCCCTGTTTGGTATTTACCATTATGGATTGAATCAAACCAATTCCACCCGTTCTGCTGTCCAATGTAATATTTTTTACAGCACCACCTCCTTGAGAATTATTGTTTGGTCTGTTTCCATCACCTTGAAGCACACGTATTTTCATTTGGAGATGACAACTATGCGGCAATAACCACTGCTGGGTTGCACCGATTGAAAACGTTAAAATTCCAGACCCATTCTTTTTGCTGTAAACACCATTGATGGGTCTTTGGATAGGAGCTGTTTCGAATTGAGAAACTGTAGTCATTTATTTTAGTAAGATATAAAAATTATTTCTAAAATAAATTAAAAGTTTACATTTATTCCATTGTCGGTAATCGTTAATCGACGAAGGTGGTATACATTGGAATATAATAATTTGTTGACGGTTGGTGATTTGAAAAACATATTTACACGAACATCCGTATCTCGTAAATTTGAAGTATATCCTTCTTTACTTACTTCTCGACCAAATGTAAAATGTTTGCCATTTTCATTTTCTTTTCTTACTGGAAAGCATCTGCTTAATGTTTTTGTGGTTTCACCAACGGCAATTGCATTCCAATTGATTCCTGTGTTAAACCGTGATACATCCACCACTCGATTGGGAATAAGTTGGTTATGGATATTCATTTGATAATTTTGCATATCATCTATTATCGGTTTCAAATCATTTTGGGTAAAGGAAAAATTAGGATTGTATAAATTATTCACTAGGGAACAAGCTCGAGCCTCTTGACAAGCTACCAACTGTTGTGTAGTCGTCTCGTTTGCATTCACGTTGTTTTTGTAATTGTTCCAACTATACAAATCCATAGTTATTGCTCCATCTGATTTTAATTTCTTATTCATTGCGTCTAAATATCCTTTTCCCGGCTCGACGACATTACAAATTAATTCTAAATTTTTTACTTTGTATGACATATTATAATTTACAGTTAACCATACTTTGTTCCCAGCATCTGCTGCTACAGCCGGAGTAAATCCAGAACTCGCCAATACAATACAACCTGAGGCGTCTACACTCATTCCAGTCATACTGCCTCCTGATTGTGTATTTCCACTATTATCTACATATTGAATTGTTGGTGGATTAGCAGCGTCATTCACATATGGACAGTTTTGCAAAGTTGCCGCTTCAGCACCAGTATTGTTTAATACAACTTGTGTTTCTGCTACACCTGCCGCCAATGCTACTTTATTTGAAAATGATGTTGCGGAATTAAATCCGGTAGCGGTATACGCTCGTAAGCATTTTACATTTCTAGCAAAATGGATTTTAAGTTGTATTCCTGAAACAGCAATTACGGGAAAAACTTTTTTGTAAAATACGCTAGACAATCTTAATGGTAAACACACTTCAACTTGCCTAAATAATGTTGAGCCGAGTTGACTGGCACTCGATGGCATATCAAAATAAATACTGCTTAAGCTATCATTCGGTGAATACCCCTCGATGATTCCGTTTAATCCGACCATAGAATCATTGTCTTCATAAAAATTTCTGGTAGCAGCAAGATTGTTGTAGTCCACAATATTTTCGATTAACGCTTGATTATCGAGTGTCCAAATTTCTACCCGCTCGATTAAACTTGCAGCAGCTGCACTTTCATCTACATTCCCCTTGCAATTTCCGTCCAGCAAAATATTAAATCTAAGATACGACTGTTTTCCGTAAAGCATTGGCACGTCTTCTGGTGGAATAGAGATGGTGGAAATATTTTCTTCGGTGTAATCTATTTGTCGCATAGTTTTTAATGAAACCGTGTGAGTCGAAACATTTTGTTGATTCATTTTATATATAAATTATATAAAAAATTAATGGTTAAAGTTTAAATTATACTACGCTTTGAACTGGTGCGACGTATGTTTCACTAAAGTTTTCAGGTTGAGCTGGTGGTTGTATCTTTAATGCTTCTGCTGCCGTCTCGTCATCTTTTCCTTGTTCTTCTTCGGCATTTCCTTCCACCAAGTCATAGATGCCAATGCCTAATTGGACGGCACCCGCTAAAAAACCAATTGGACCGAGGACGGAATCCGCAACGGCATCAGTCAATTCACCTTCAACTACGTTTCGGACAATATTTTCACCACCAGTAGTTGCTGTTTCTTCCACGTCTTGCAATTCAATTCCTTCTTCGACATCTCCTGTCTCATTTGCTAAAGTTCCCGTGTTTTTTGCAAATTTAGAGACTCTATTGGCGATAGCCTGAGCAGTTATGGCAGTTGCTGGTGTGCTAGATGCCACCTCAACACCGCGAGTAAACATAGCAGTTCCTTGAGAGAATTGCTGTCTAGCTTGAGCCAAAGCATTGGATTTTTTCAAAACATTTAGTTGCTCCATAGCGGAGCGGTGGTTTAAATATGTTTGGTGTTTCTCATTAATATCGGCTCGAAAACCATTAAAATCTTGATTACCATAATTCTGATACATTTATATAATAAAAACATAATAAATTATTTAAATTATTTTATGTGCTGTCCCTCTCTACTAAAAAATTTTCAATGTCCTCGTCCGTGTATCCCTTTCTATATATTCTTTCTAAAATTTTAGCTTTGCTTCCGTAAACTGCCATCCCGTGTTTTTTACAAAATGGTCGCAATTCATTTATCTGGTAAACTTTTGGTTTTTTTGGAAAAAGGGATTCATCTATATTCATTTTCCAACACAAGAGGACGCAATTTGATGGGTCTGCTTTTGGCATTTCTTTTACATTTTTATCCAAAAATTTGACATAACCAAGAGCTATATGTTGCAAATCTTGCTCTTGAAAGTTTTCTGTAATATATTTGGCGGCTGTTGAATTTGCGTGTAGTAGAACTACAAATGGTTTGCCTAAAAATTTCAATCGTCTAAACAGTTTATTTTTTTCCGTAAATGCAGGATTGGTTATGATACAATTGTAATCGTCTTCAGGCGGGTTATCGGAACCTTTGAAAAAGTCTTTTCCAGCTTTACAAATTACATCTATCTCACGGAAGGCATCTCGCATATCGTTCAGGCACTCTTGACGACCAAAGAACGGTTCCCAAACGGTGTGAATGTCATACGGTAAAAAATTGTAAACTTTTTCCCAAACCCATTTGGGCGTATAGTATTCATTGTTTCGGTTGTAGCTGCTAACACCAATGTCGTGCGGATTTTGTCTGTATCTATGTCTGTAAAATAAAATAAAAAAAATTTTAAGTTAGTTATCAAAATTTTTATACACGCAACGTTGTGTGAAATTGAAAACGAAATTTCACACGGAGCTTAGTTTTTAAAAAAACTTACTCGTCATTTGTTTTTGACTTTTTTGAGGATGAACCGCCATCGGATGAA
>WLWF01002105.1_pt1 | contig 14951 bp, 14 predicted proteins | sample 6718331 | NCBI WGS metagenome assembly WLWF01 (sample SAMN12718692, study PRJNA515312) | sponge metagenome | isolation source: marine sponge | host: Mycale hentscheli | place: New Zealand: South Island, Marlborough, Capsize Point | collected 2003-05-01
AGTTAAAGCTCCTGCAAATTTAATCATTGCAATAAGATCTACAGTCATCATTATTTTAGATGCTAAAAAGAAAGATCCTGCTAAAACTATACTAGCTACACCTAAAGCTGCAGCACCTTTTATTACATTCATTGCAGATTTACCTATAACTGTATGACTATCTCCAGTAGTTAAGTCTCTAGCTGCTAAATGTCCCACTGCTACAGTACCTGTAGTAGCTGTAGCACCTGATAAAGCTCTGTACCCTACAGAGACTACTTGTGTGGATGTTTGGTCAGCTTGAAATAGAGTTTGCCCAATAGCGACGTTATAACTTGAACCTGATGCGTAACGTAGTGCGTTAATACCTATTGCTACGTTATCTTGATTAGTTACTGAATAGTTACCACCTTGCATAGTCTGGTATCCTATTGCTATATTACTTTGATGTGTTGCATTAGTACCAGATTGTAATACTTTATACCCTACACCTGTGTTAACATTACCTTTTAACGTATTACCAGCTTGGAACCCCACCATAGTATGATATGTACCACTTGCATTGGTAGATACACCATGACCTACTGCAACCATACTATTAGAAGTTCCTGATACCAGTTTACCAGCCTCATATCCAATCAGTGTTAAATTACCTACGGTGTTAGTTTCACCAGCTTCAGAACCAATAATAGTTCCTCCACCTGTTGTGGCTTTACCGGCTTGTAATCCTATAAATACTCCACGACCTGTACCATTATTGTGAGCCTCATATCCTATAGCTATATCATAACTAGCTCCAGCTCCTGCACCTAACGCAGCATATCCTATTGCTACTACACCATCAGCGGTTGTAAGTGCATCCCCAGCATAGGAACCCACAATAGTATTACGTGGCCCCGTTGTTATGTTGGCTCCAGCCTGTTGACCAATTAAAGTATTATCTAAACCACTTTCTATATCATAACCTGCTTGATATCCTACTAATGTATTTCTAACACCACTTGTTATATCATGTCCTGCTTGATATCCTACTGCTACGTTGTTGTGAGCAGTTGTAACCGAAGCGTTACCTTGTAAAGCCTGCATCCCAATAGCTGTATTATAATTACCTTGTGGATATCTTGCTGCTCGATACCCTATAGCAACACTACCCGATTGGGTGGCTGCGTCAACGGCTGCTTGATATCCTATAATTACGTTTGCATCTTTTGTTCCACTGTAGTTGGCTTGATATCCTACGCTTACATTATAATTACCCGTTATTCCTAATCGTGCAGCTTCATTACCTACTGCTACACTATGTTTAGCTGTAGTGCCGCTTCGAGCAGCATACATGCCTACAGCTACATTCTTATCTCCATCTGTAATCTTATTTAAAGCACCAGCACCCAATGACGTATTTCCGTCAGCGTCAGTAGTAATACTGGCTGGTGTTGTTCCCATAATTATATTATCTGCTTCTGTATATACACTGGTGAAGTTTGCTAAAGTATCAGCAGAAGATGCATAAGGAATATAATTAGCAGATACTGTACCACCGATTGTACCTCCTCCTCCTGCCGTTAAATCGTGTTGCGTACCATCTCCTTCTGTAAAATATAACTTTTCAGCACTTGTACCAGAAACCCACAAGAAACCATAACCTGCTCCTGCTGTTGGTTTATTAGCATCAGCTAACCCTTGAAAAGTGACTGTACCTCGTTGAGGTGTTGAACCATAAGCATTGCTAACTAATACACCTAATGACCGTAAGCCAGCAGCAGAACCACCACTAGTTAACATATGGAAGTATGTGGTACCACCTCTGCTTAATTTAATTTTATCTGTATTTCCAAAGAAGATATCTCCACCTTGAACAGTTATATCTCCTGATGTGTGAAGAGACGTATCAGGTGCAGTTGTGCCTATACCTACATTACCACCAGAAGCTAAATATAATTGGTTTGTAGCACTTCTTGCCTCAAATAGCGCATATGTTTCAGTTACAGTTTGTGTAAATCGTTCTGCACCTAAAGTACCTGCCGCATTATCCCATGTGTGATATTTCATCAAATTGGCATCTTCACTAGCCAGTTCGAGTTTTGCATATTGATTACCTCCACCAGCTTTCTTATTGTGGATAAAAACACCGAAAGAATTAGTTTGGTCACTAGTTATGTGTAATCCACCAACACCATAACTAGGACTTGATGAACCAGATACATTACCAGAAACAGTAATAAAATCTGTAGCACCCGAAGCATATACCATCTTGGCCGCTGCTGGTGTTACTGTAACATTATTCGCCATCCTGCACTACCTCCAGAGTCTCGTCAGTTCTTGCACCAACTATATAATAATCGAACTTAAATTTCTTTTGTAAACACTCTATCATAACTTTATCCTTTAGCTTTTCCTTGATGTAGACAGTGTATGGTCCATGAGGCGTCAGTTGCACTGTATAGTCCTCACACATAGCACTCCAGTACTCAGGAAGCTCTACTAAGCACCCTTTCTCTTCTGTCTCTATAGTGCCCCTGATATATATACCATGCTCAGGGCCTTCTAGAGACCCATGCACTAATCTCTTATCTTTATATAGGGGATGAGGTATATTAAAGCTTTTCGCTGTAGCGCTTATTACTCCGTTGACTTCTAATGTTGTAGAAGGTGTAGTTGTGCCTATACCTACTTTACCATCAGCGAGAATGCGCATTCTTTCTACATTTGCTGTACCAAAGATTAATGGAGCACCGTGTGAATTACCAATAATCATACCATTACCAGTAGATGACAACATTTCTGTATATCCTGCTAATGTGATACCATACCGACTTACTGTTCTGTTATCAGCGTGGCCAATAATTAATGCATTTGCAGTTTGTGATTGGAGTCTAAAACCAGCTAAAGAACTTGTCCCAGCTGTAGTGTTTGTAACGGCTACATAATTGTGGTCTGCCGCATTATCTACAACATCTAAATTGTAACTAGGTGAACTAGTACCTATACCTACTCTACCATTAGCTTGTTCTAATACTAATTGATTACTGTTACTGTTAGTAAATATACTTAAATCATTACTAGTTGTAGTTCTAATAGAATTTTCGTCTATTGTTAGATGTTTACTACTATCACTCTTTTCTATTTCAAGTGTACCTCCCTTCAAATGGAGAAGATTAGAAGGTGTAACTGTACCTAGACCTAAATTACCATTATCTAACATTCTCAATGCATCCGCTGATGAAGCAGTAGATATGTCCAATGGATACTGACCTTCAGACGAAATACCCAACCCATAATTACCTTGAATCTTCATTGCTAGATTACCAGTGTTATTCTGGTCAACAAGCATCGCCCAGTTAGAAGTAGTGTTTACCACATCTACTAATGCAGATGGGTTAGTAATGCTTGCCCCTATACCAACTTTACCATCACTCTTTACATTTATTCTTTTGTTAGCAAATCCGTTAGTGGAAATAAATACATCTTGAGCTGCTTCTGTTACTAATCCGAGATATCCAGCTTCTGCCCTAATACCTAAAGAAGTACTATAAGTTAAATTATAATCTCTAAAATCAAATGTTCCTGCGCCTGTATTGATATTTAATTTGTCATTAGGTGCAGTTGTACCTATACCTACATTACCACTATCTTCGTCTATAACAAACCTGTAAGTGCTTAATGTATCATCATAAATTATAAAACCAGAATTATCACTACCTATAGTAAATTGGTGATTATTAGTAGCTGTACTATTAAAAGCCATATATGCACCATTACCTTTAATTTCTAGTGACCTTGCAGGTGCATTTGTGCCTATACCTAAACGACCTGTGTCAGCTTTAAATCTCATTTTTTCTGATGCACCGTCTGTTTCCCAAGCAAAGTCACTAGCTCTTACTGTAACTTGGTCTTCTGCATCTAACACAAGATGGTCAGATGCGTGTAATCTTAAATCATTACCAGTAGCGTAAATATATTCACCAGTACCAGTATCATCAAAATATAACTTATGTCCTGCTTCTATTCTTGCATCACCATTAACGTGTAATTTAACATTAGGTGAAGTTGTACCTATACCTAAGTTACCGGCATTAATATAAGAATTGTTAGTACCTCCATCTAAGTAAATAGCATTACCACCCGTTGGTCCTCTTAAATATAATAATCCTTGGTCATTAGGAGAAGTAGCTAATCTAATAGTCTCTGTACCTTCATTATCTTTTATACTGAGTCCTCTCGATGTAGTATCTAAGGTTGTGCTTGCGAGCGTTAAATTAGTTCCATCATAAGTTAAATTAGCGTCACCTTCAATAGTGTTAGTACCTGTCCATACCGCTAGTTGGTTATTTACTGGAGTTCCTGCTTTAGAAACGTCACCACCTCCAGCTGCTGCAACAGCAGCGGCTACAAACTCTGTAGTAGCTAAACGGGTTGTACTGTTACCAAGTGATTGTGTGTTAGTTACTGAGTTATCACCTAATGTGACTGCTCCTGTGTTTCCTGTAATTCTAATACCTTCAACACTATTATTAACTCTTAAAACAAGGTCACCACCAGAGATTCTATTTATAATTTTAATATCGTCAGTTGTGCCATCGAATAATAACTCTGCTGACTTAGTCGTACCTTCATACATATTAATAGCAGCTACATCGCCACTATCTGCATAAATACCTAATTGGTTACTCGAAGTAGCGTCATAGACAACAAGCTTCTCAGTTGGGGTTGAGTCTCCTATACCTAATTTACCATCATCTCCCAAAGTCATTAATGCTGCACCTCCAGCACCTTCTGCATTATGTCTCCACTCGTATTTTTGACCTATATGATTATTATTAGAATCTATATTAAATATCATACTATTATTATTCTGAATGTACATTGTGTAATTGTCTGTAAAAATTCTATCAGCATTGTTACCGAAATTGATACCTGCACTCTGTCCATAATTACCCACTCTCAGTTCGGCAGTTGTACCAGATAAAAATAACCTATCAGAACCATCTATCCAATATAAATTATCTGTTCCACCAAAAGAACCACCATTATTATATTGCATCTGGGTAGTAGAACCACCGGGTGTTCCTGTTGCTGCTGCAACAGCAGTTGTAACGAAAGCTGTCGTTGCTATACGTGTTGAATTGTTACCTGCTGTTTGTGTATTTGTTACTGAATTGTTTCCTAATGTAGCTACGCCAGTAGTTGTTAAAGAACCAGTAATCATTGCGTCATTAACTACATCAATACCAGTATTATTAATTGTAAAACGAGTGGTGTGTGAAGGGGGCGCACCTGTAGCAAATATTAATCTATCGTCAGAATTACCTTTGACAATAGTCATGTGATGAGTATCTCTTTGGAATACTTGTTGATAAGCACCAGCATTAATATGTAATTTACCTAATGGTGTAGCCGTACCTAGTCCAGTATTACTTCCAGATGTAACATGTAAAGCTGAAGTACCTGCACCATAAGCGAATACTTCGAAAGGTACTGCATCGGTAGCTCCACTTAATAAAGTAGTTCCGCGCACATCTAATGTTTGAGCGGGAGCAGGTGTGCCTATGCCTACTTTACCAGCAGAGGTAATACGCATTCTCTCAGTATTACTTGTAGAGAATAATATTGGATATGCAAGGACTGTTTTAAAGTAAAGGTTTCTATTAGCGGAAGAAGCATCTCCGTTGTATCCCCACTCATAAATATCACTGTAAGTTGGTGAGAATTGAGTATCCCAATATTGTCCTAGATTCTTTATATTTTGATTGAGATTAGGTAACAAAGCCATATTTTTAACACCAGAACTAGCACTTTGTGCCTCTATCGCAAAGGATGCTTCAGTTCCTGATGTTACTACATGCAATATTTCAGTAGATTCTTTCGGGTCTTCGTCATTATATTTAACTATAACTTTACCTTGACTTCCTAATGTTAATTTAGACCCGTCATATGTTAAATCTGAAGTACCTGTGACATTAGTAGCTGAGGTCCAATGGGCAATACGGTTGTCTGCTCCTCCTCCTGTAACCGTTCCGGTAGCTTGACTAAAACCAGTAGCAGTGAATGTACCACCATCTCGTTGTGTAAATGTTAATGTGCCAGCACTATATGCTGCACTAGCTACGTAATTATTATAAGCATCATTCCAATTACTAGCAGAGGCTATCTTACCATCTACTATAGAAGTACCACTCCACACACCTGTAGCTATTGTTCCTACAGAAGTAAGACCACTGATGTCTACGGACCAGTTACTTCCTCCTCCTGCCACCGTACCTGTAATTATATTACTGTTAATAGCTGCCGAAGATGTGTAATAATTAGCGTCAGAGTTAGGAGCCCAGTTTAATCCTGTAGCTGTACTGCTATCTGCTACTAATGCGTACCCATTAGTTCCAACTGGTAACCTAGTATTAGTAGTTCCAAATACCCATAAATCTCCTTTTGTTGTTAAGGGTGAAAGGGTTGAGGAAGTTAAATCTGATAAACCGTCTCTACCTAAAGTTATAATTCCAGTACCTATATTAACTGAAACAGAGTCTACAAAATTATTAGCGGAAGAACTTGTTGCCCAACTGAGATTAGAACCATCAGTCTTTAAAAATTTACCTGCTTGTCCAGTTTGACTAGGCAAAGTTGTACCTGTACTCGCCGCCTCGATGCGTCTAGCGCCCACTGCATTATGAGCTAAACTTTTCAGTACTTTGGTATATCGTGCCATAATTAAATAAATGTAAAGTGAAGGGATTCGCTAACGCAGGCTCCCTTCAGGCCTTATCTATTAAAATTATACAATAACTTTAACCGATTACGATTTGACCGGCTTCAGGTCTGACGATTTTCAATCCATATCTCATAGACATGTATGAACCGACAATTCCGAATCCGGGATTTGCTTCTTCGACAGTCAATGGACGTCTTTCGACGTAAGCCATTGGTTTAACTGACAAATCAAATATTCCGTATCTTGTAGCTGGAACCCAAGGATTCACAACAACGTTTAGACCATATAACTGACCTACTAGTCCACCAGTTGACAATAAGCTTCCCATTGGGTTACTTCCTGCATCTGTTGGCATAACGTTACCACCGTCTGCTGCGTTTGCTGACATACCGGTAGTGAACACTGTAGTGAAATCAGCCATCTTCAAAATGTTTTCATAATGGGATGGTGAAATAAATAAGTGTGTTGCGTTGTATCCGTGTAATGACATACGGGTGATTGCTGCGGATATATCGGATAAAGATACCGAAGAACCTGCTGCAAGACCTGCTGCATCATTAGTATAACCACTAGCTGCTGCTAGAGCTGTTACACCTTGATTTGCGTAGTCATCTAATCTTCCATCAAAAGTTGTTATACCAGCACCAAAGAAACCACCGTTAGGAGTTGTGGTAAAATTAGTTATTTGTGCTTCTGTACTTGCAGCAACGATAGGAGCGTCGCTGATTCCTGTACCTAATGTAGCATCTCCAATACCGAAGACAACATTGGTGACGTGTTGCGTCAAATGTCTGTCTACTGCTTTTCGTGCTTCATTCAAAGCCATCTCAACTTCATTGAATCTGGAATCTTCCATCATTCGACGGGTAACACCAATTGCTAATCCCCACTCTTTAACTGCGATTCTTTCGGAACGTAGTTTGGTGTGTTGATAGATAGGAGTTGTTCCTTCTTCAAGTTGTTCCATTGCCATGGATGGTTTTGCGAAAGTAATATCAATATTACCGCCTGTATCTGTGCTCATTGGGTCAGCGAAGAATCCCATTACTGGAAGGTCTGTAGACCTGTAATCTTGGATTGCTTCTTTGTAATCAATAAGTACTCGCTCTCCAGCGCCACCGTTAAGTGACCCTGTGTTAAGGCTAGTTAAAATTCCTGCTGTTTGGTCGACCATCTATATCTTTATATCGTCTGACATCTCCATAGACCTGCTGCACCTACTGCTTCGCCACCTTCTCCTAAGAGTTTAACAGGGATTGCTACAGGACCTGTTCCTGCTGCTGCTCCTACTGCGGTTGCTTTTGCTAGTTGACCTGCGGTTGCTCCAATCATCTGCGGGAATCCAGCAGTGGTTGGTAGACATTGTACATTAAGTATAACTCCTTTACCTGTAATAACGCTGCACATTTCTCCAGATGCTGCGTCGGTAAGAGCGTAACCTAATGGTACAAATTTTGCTGCCGTTGCTTTTAACACAGTTAAATTTGCTACGGCACTTGACATTACGGCTTGTCCAGCTGTAATAGCTTCGCCTGCCAAGTATGGTAGAATACGAGCTGGTGCTCCACCATCATTTACTAAAATTTCTGTTGCCATTTTTATTCTTCTCCTCTATAGTATTTGGCGTTTAATCTTATCTCACCAGTACTATCTTTCTTCATACCAAATTCTCTCTTGGATTCTGGTTCTTCTCCATCATCTGAAGATTTGCCTTTTCCGAAAGTTCTCTCGGTATCGTTGCTTGGCTCTGGCATTGCTGCTAGAGCATCGCTAAATCCAGTCAATCTGGATTCGTCCCATGCGGAAAGTTCTTCGGCGCGTGCATCTTTAGAAGTCTCTTCGACTGTACCGAATAAGATTTCTTTAGATATAATTGCTTCTACTGCTTCCAACTTTCGGGATTCTGCTTCTTTAGCTAATCTCTCTTCTTCTGCTACTTTGAAAGTTTCTAATTCTTTCATAGCTGCTTTGAATTCTGATTCGATTTCAGCTTTTGATGCAGACATTTCTTCAAGTTGTGTTCTTAGTGAAGCGAACTCGCGCTCGACAATGCTTTCTGCGTCGGACTTTACATTAGTTTCTTTTGTCTCTTCTGACATATTTACCTCTGTGTGTTCTGACTCGCATCCACATGAATCTTCGTGGCCACCACAACCACAGTCGTGGTCGTCCTCAGGTTCGTGTGAATCACATTTCGTTTCTATAGTACATTCTTTACAGACTGGGTCCATCTTTTCATTGTCAATGAAACTTACCTCTGTAGGACGAATCTTGGTGGCATAAGTGTCACCCATGACATCAATATCGTTTGAAAACCAATCGATACTTACATGAGTCATGTCTCCATCCTTAACTTTATTCATTACTTCTTGACCTCGGCCATATTTGTTAGATACTGTTGCCAGCATCTTTACAGCGGTCTTTCCATTATCCATCTTAAACAGTTCGGGATTAGCAGCCATGCCGATTAAGTCCTCTTCTGTTCTTTGATGGTCAATATAAATTGGTAGTTCAGTAAATTGATGTAAGTTATCTTTTAACTGACCTTCCTCAATATAAACTTTATGTTCTTCTCCGTCTACCTCATACTCATGAGGTCCGGATGTAATAGCGATAACTGGGAATGATACAGAATCTATTCCCTCTTCGCTGGTAAATGTCATATCGTCATTATCAGATACTGATAAACCGAATGACCTGCGAACTGGTTCAGTGTTTGTTTCTTCTGCAAATTCCCGCTCTACGCCATTCTCTTGCGCCCACATGCTACACATGCCAGCTGCAATCTCTTCAGGGTTATCAAAACCCCTCTTCTTCAGGTTAGCTTTTGTTTTTAACATACATTTTTCAAATGTCATTTTCTATCTCCTGTTGCGTTTGCGGAGGGCTTGTTGCCCCTGTTTTGTGCTCTGGCGGATTCTTCTCTCTTATCTTGGTTCTTTCCTCCAGAAATGTTAGCATTCTTATCACTCTGTTCTTGTTTGATTGGAGAAGCCTTTATATCTTCAGAAGTTTCCATATCTAATTCTGCAACTCCTTCAGGGTCTAAACCTCTTTCTTCTCTAACTTCACCGGGTGATAATACTCCTTCCGATAAATAAATCATATCAGTCTTAGCTTTGGTGAATGCATCTTCAACATTAATTTGCCTAAACTTAAATTTAGCATCGCCCTTTTCTAATTGAGGCATAAGCTGGGCATTAAGTGCGCCCTCTACCATTGTTTGTAAGTATCTTACATATGGTTCGAATATTGGACGTGCCTTTTCTGGGTCTGTCCACATTGTTCTAGGTGTTTTAAGCGCGACGTGTATTTTATCTAATATGTCGTCAGTATATTTACCGTACTCAAATGCGCGTTGTGTACCTTGTAGTTCTTTTATTGTTATGTCGTTTCCGTGAATTATATCTTCGCCGGGTGCTAGAGTGTTAAAAGCATCTACTATTTCATTAATCTTATCAGGACCGTAAGGCATATCTGGTAAACCAGCACTAACATCAAATCTACTTGATGCGTATTTATTTAATGCTGCCCCTATATCTCTTTCTGCATAATCCTTTAAGTCAACTAAATATAAAATTGGGTGTATATCAGATAAACCGTAAGCATAATCATCAAATTGATTATTCTTTAATTCTATTATCTCGGACTCTTCGAACCTAATGTTCTCTTCGTCATCTCCTACTTTTTGATAATAATATTCTACCTGACCGTGTTCATTCCTTTTTACATACATGTTTTGACTAGACCTTAAGATTAAATTATCTCCAGTATACTCAAGGTAACCTGTACCAAAAATTCTTGCATTTCTTAACCAACCATATAATATATGTTCTATATTTATATCGCGGAACATTTCTTCTAACTCTTCCCTCACGCCTTCATCTGTTGTAACTATATCAAAATTATCTTTGACAGCATACAAACAAGGTAAATCAATTAAACTACGAACTATAGGGTCTGATAGATATACATTCATGTATGTTCTATTCTTTCCGATATGAGGCTCAAAGTCTTTCTGAGCGGTCATACCTCCAAAACCTCTATTTATTTTAAGTCTTTTGATTACACCCTCACCGTAACTGCGGGGGTCGTCTTTTTTGTACGAAGGATTACTTCCTATAGAAGCAAAACTACGTCTAACTCTATCTATAAACGACATGGCTATTTAATATTAACTGCGATGAGTATATAAAGCTTTTCTTACAAACCACGTAAAGGTTGCTTATTTAATGTAACTTTGCGTTGTCTTGTTGTAAATAGTGTCCTAGAAGAGTGCTGTCCTGCTCTACCTCTATTAGTTTTATTAATTGGAGTAGAAACTATACTTTGACCAAAGTTACCTGACATAGGTAACATACTCAATGTAGCATGTAAAGCCATAGCAGAACTATCACAATAATCATCATGTCTACCTGATGGTGCTGATATTTTTTCTGTCTTGTTTGCTGCATCCATTGTATATTCTAAATCAATATGTTCTTTTGTCCACTTATGCATTAACTTAGCTTCGTTACCTTCTAACCCTGAAGGGTCTGGTACTTTGACTCGACCTTGTTGTACATAAGATTGGAAGTCTCTGTACATTTGTGTCTTAGTTCCTTTAGGACCTCCAGTAAATACGAAAGGTACAAAGTGTACATTTGCATCTAAGCACGCCATCCGTAAATCATGTTCAACCGCACCACCAATACCAGTACAGTCAACAATGAGCCGATTAGCACCAAGCTGCTTGGTAACGTCCATGATACGTTTACGTTGGTATGGAATATCGTGTCCACCAGTTCTGGCATTGATTTCTTCAATGTATATAAGTCTTGCAATATTGTCTTCATCAGACTTTTCAAGGGACCATGCAGAAATGACAGTAGAATTAACAGATTTGCCGATGTCAACACCAACAGTAATATTGCCTCCTCTTCTGTCTCCATGTCCATCAAGTCTATTAAGTAAGTAATTATCATAACACGCCTTAATTTTTTCTGGATTAAATACATTCGATACAGACTCTACAAACTCACATTCATATTCTGTCCTCCAGTAGATAGAATCTTCTCCCCATTCAGTCATCTTATCTAACATTTCTTCATCAGTATAGGGAGCTGAGTAAGCCTCCCCTTTCTTTACGGCGTCTCTCCATGTGTAATGCAATCTTTTAAATGTATCTGCATAGCCATCATCGTATAAGTATCTATACATATGATTATCTTTAGATTTAGGTGTTCCAAGATTTATAAAAGGTGCTTTGTTCGCTACAATAGCAGGCTCTACATTATCAATAAATAATTTATCGTCGATGAGTGGAGACTCATCAACAACTAGGAATGTAGGGTGTTGTCCTCTAATCGCTTGTCCCTGATTACTAGGCGCCAACGGAGCCCTACGCATTATTGTGCCCCCCTTAAGTGTTATATTGGGCTTGTTATGAAATCGATAATTTCCAACTAAGCCATTTAAAAAAGTGTTATCTGCAAAGTGTCTATAAACGTAATTAAAGATTAATGCTGCTTGGTCTTCAGTAGGAGCAAGTATAAATATCAAATCTCTAAATCTATTAAAGAACATATATATAGTCACCGCTACAGACAATGCGAATGATTTCCCACTGCCTCGTGGAGCTAAGATGGCTAGTTTGGTTTGTTTACCATCTGTTCTTTCCATCAAACATTCTAGTACTATGTCTTCTTGTAATGGTCTGAGTAATAGTGGTCTTTGTTTACCATCTATTAAATATGTAGAACAGAAAGCGCGTATTAATTTACGCATCTTATCTTCATCTAATCTACAATTTTTAAATATCTCTTCTAAACCTCTAGAGTCTATACCGCCTTTACCGGTCAGTAGTCCCTTTAGGTTTGGTTTTTTTGTCGTCATCGGATAATTCTCCTAAGAATGAAGCAAAAGCTTCGGTATTTTTTTCTACAGTAGTTGGTACTTCAATATTCAACGCTCTGAATTCAGTATGTATGTCTTTAACGATTGTATTTCTTTGGCGCAAGAGCTCTGTTCTAGCGTTAACATCCCGAATACATACAAGAATTTCTTCCCACAGAATGTCTTCAAGAGCAAGATTGCGCGCAAGAAGGCGGACAAGCTCTTTATGACGTCCATATTCAGCTTCTCCAACCCTCTGCTTTAATCTTTGCTCGTATTCCTCTACGTTCAAAGCTCTTTCCCTTCATCGAGGGCTGCTTTGACTTTAGATTTTACAAGACTAGCTAGCTCGTCATCCTTTTCATCCCAAGCTGTTATTAAAACATTTCGGACTAAAGAGTCTTTGACGTGCTTTTGTGCTGTTTCGTCTAGCTTTTCAAAAGCTTTCATCTGTACTTTAGTTAGATTTTTATCTAGTATGTCCATTAACTCAGCTTCATTGTTCTTAATGTATTTAAAAACTAATTCTTTAACTGCTGGTACGGTATAAGCGATGTAACCGCCTAAACCTAATACTACAGCAACTAATGCCATAAGTAACGGTTCATCCATTAGTGTGTCTAACATTCCAGATTCTTCTACAGTGTCGATAAGAGCAGTGATGTTACCATCCTCTGCTGTCTCATTTCCAGCTGTTTCATTGTTTGTATTGTTCATATGTTGATATATCCATATTGTTGGGGTACCCACGGTAGCACTTGCGATAAGTTACCTGTGGAGCAATGGCCCTGTGGCGGGTGCCCATAAATATTTAGAAGCCCTATGTATATAAAGCTTACCATTTAACTCTATTAGCCCAGTAAGCCGCAGACATCTTACCCTTCTTAATGTTCTTAGCGTGGCGCGCTTTAAAACTCTTTCTTCGGGCGTTTGATTTTTTATCTGTCTTCTTACCAGCAGTGCTAACACCCTGTTGACCAAACCTAATTAATTTAGTCTTAGTTCCTTCCTTAGCCACTACTACGTGTGACTTCTTAGGGTGATTAGGTGTTCTCTTAGGTTTATTATAACCTGAGACTCCTGCTCTAGTTAATTTAGCATCTTTCTTCTTCTTAGGTGCCATTATTTTTTCTTAGTCCTCTTCTTAGCTGTTTTAGCTGCTCTTTTAAATTGTTTAGCAGTTGGACGACCTTTAGCTCCTTTCTTCTTCATCTTTTCTCCTGAGCCCTTTTTAATACGTTTGCGTTTAGCATGTATGTTAGCATATAATCCTTTCTTGGCCATTATGCTGGACTCCTTCCTATTATAGCCCCTTTCTTTTTATTCAAAGCTTTTTTTGTTTTAGGGTACTTCGTATTAATAGTCATCTTACCTTTCTTCTTTTTAGAAGGCTTCTTCTTGCGTTTATAAGCCATTACAACACGTTGCGTTTAGCACCGGGTGCGTAATTCTTTTTGTCATCAACGAAATCTACATTAGGGGTAGGCATTACGTCTGACCCATCCATATACATCGGTTTACCCTCTGCTGCTGGTGATTTCTTTACATCTTTAAATGATGTAATAGGCTTCTTATAATTCATCTTATCTATTTGTTCTTTTGTTGGTTTTACCATTATTGCTCCTCGTCGTGGGTCATGATTTCTAGAATTGCATCTATAACATCATGTAACCCATCTACTTGCTCAGCTAATTCATATAGCTTTTGTGACATCTCTTTTACTTCGAAGTCGTTCATTTTTTATTCTCCATTTTATGTTCTTGCTCTTGTGCTTTGCTTTCTACATCTTGTGCTTGTTTCAATACAGCGTCGTTATAATCGATGACTGCTTGAGCTTTCACTTTATAAAAAGCTGTTTTCTCTGCTTGTTCTTGTTTCCAGACGTCCAATGCATCTTTGATAATAAGTAGAGCTGGTCCACCTAATATAGCTATCAAAGTTGTATATCCTTCTATTTGTTCTAGAACTGCTGCGTTCTGAAGTCCGCTGTGTATAACGAACCCCGCAAACCCAACCCAAAGTAAAACTAAAGGTACAGCAATCATAAACATAAAGATGTCGTTGAATGTAACTCCTTCTCTTGCTTCTTTACTCATTGGTTTTTTCTCCTTCTTTGGTTTTTTCATGGGTGTTTCGTTTCTTAAGTGTGGTATACCTTTCAACGCTTGGCGCACAAACGACACAAGTACCGCGAAAACAATTACACATCCCATGAACGCCATTGTTACTGCTAGTACCTCTAGTATATTTATCCATTCTATCACTCCTCTTCTCCTATTGATTCCAATAGTTTTTTATATCGACTACTCATCTGGGTCCTCCAATACTATTTCATCTATATAAAAGTAATTAACGTATTCATACTCACCGTTTCTATCCCAGTCGGCATAAA
>WLWF01002108.1_pt1 | contig 14943 bp, 18 predicted proteins | sample 6718331 | NCBI WGS metagenome assembly WLWF01 (sample SAMN12718692, study PRJNA515312) | sponge metagenome | isolation source: marine sponge | host: Mycale hentscheli | place: New Zealand: South Island, Marlborough, Capsize Point | collected 2003-05-01
AAATAAACGGATTCTTAATTGAGTCTTTTAATCAGCACGGCTTAGAAGTAGGTAAAACGCAGGGGATTTGTCCCCTGTGTTCGTCTTCTAGGAAACCTGAGAATAAGAAAGCTAAATGCTCTTCTTATGATTGGGGTCGTGGTATCGGTACTTGCCATAACTGTGATAAAACTTTTCAACTACATACATTTAAACGTAAAGGCAAAGCTGAGCGTGAATATGTATTGCCTGAAGTAAAACATAAACCAGTTGAATCTAAAATTGTAGACTGGTTTAAAGAAAGAGGTATATCTAAACAAACCTTAGATGAGGTTGGTGTAGGTGAAGGTAAAGAGTTTATGCCACAGACCGGTAAACCCGAGAATACTATTCAGTTTAATTATTATTTAGGCGGCAACTTAACTAATGTTAAATATAGAGATGGTCGTAAAAACTTTAAGCTATATAAAGGAGCAGAAAAAGTATTTTACAATATAGATAATACTGTAGGACATGATACATGTATTATAGTTGAAGGAGAAATGGATGTATTAGCTTTACATGAAGCTGGTATTACAAACGCTATATCAGTTCCAAACGGCGCTACATTAAATAGTAATAACTTAGATTACTTAGATAATTGTATCGATTACTTTACAGACAAAGAAAAGATAATCATTGCAGTGGATAATGATCCACCAGGCTTAGCCTTACAGTCAGAGCTTGTAAGACGTCTTGGCGCTGAGGTTTGTTATCTAGCATCATTTGATGACTGTAAAGATGCTAACGAATATCTAATCAAATATAATGCGTCAGAGCTCAAGTCTAGGGTGTTAGATGCAAGACCTGTGCCGTTAGAAAACGTCACAACATTTAAAGACATTGAGGATGAAGTTACAGACTTTGTTCGTAATGGTTTTAAACGTGGTTTTCAAATTGGTTTACCTAATTTTGATAACATCTTTTCTACGTATACTAAACAGTTTATAACTGTAACAGGTATACCTAGTTCAGGTAAGTCAGACTTTGTAGATCAAATGGTTGTAGGCTATAATAGAGAGTATGAATGGAAGACAGCATTTGCGTCTCCTGAAAACGCTCCTACGTTTTTACATGCACATAAGCTTATGCGTAAAGTGTGGGGTGACATGCCTAACAAAGGCCATATTGGTGGAGACAAATGGAATCAAGTAGCTAATCATGTTAATGATAACTTTTTCTTTATTGATATGGAACGTTATACATTAGAGTCTGTGCTACGTAAAGGCGCTGAGCTAGTTAAGCGTAAAGGTATTAAATGCCTAGTTATAGATCCATTTAACAAGGTTAGAGACATTGATTGTAAGACAGAAGACATCAATCGTTACACAATGGAATATCTAACTAAGATCGAAACGTTTGCTAAGAAGTATGATGTGTTAGTATTTATAGTTGCACATCCAACTAAAATGTATAAGACACAAGACGGTAAGATTGAAGAGCCAACGATGTATAATATAAAAGGTGGTGGTGAATGGTATGATGCTAGTTACCACGGCTTGTTAGTTCATAGAGACTACGAAAACAAAACCACAAAAGTTAAGGTATTGAAATGTAAGTTTCAAAACTTAGGTGAGAACGGAGCTGAAGCCCATTTTACTTGGGAACCAAAGTCTGGTTGCTTTGTTCCGCATGAGATGCCTGACTTAGATGAGAAAATGCCTTGGGACTAGTTGATAAATGTGTACAACCTGATCCATATAAAAGAACTAAGGAAGATGATGCTGCATATAGTTGGTGTATAAATCACGGAATAAAAATAGGCATGCTAGCAGCTGCTGAAGGTTTTAAAAATCAAAATTGGAAAATAAGGATTGTAGCTAACAACAAAGAGATGATTAGCCCAGGCGAATATAAAAAACATGAAATACTACCTAAGTTATTTGAGATGTATAGACATTATTACAAATTAAATACGAAAGGTAAGGGATAATAAATATATGATAGATTACAAATTTAAAAATGCAGATGAAGCTTTTAACTTCTACTATGGTGTGATACCGTATGAAGGCCAAAGGTTTGATAATACAATGGCTATGTTTAACCAAGGTTTTACTATTGAAAATCCTTTAGATCGTATGATAGCTAATGAAGCTAGAAACTTCAGCGTTGAATACGCAGAAGCTGAATGGCAATGGTATTTATCAGGTGATAGATCAACTGCTAAGCTAGGTGATATATATGGTAAAATACCTAAGATATGGCAAAATATGTCTGATGGCAATGGTAATGTTAATTCTAATTATGGTTATCAATGGGAAAGAGGTTGGCAGCTAGATAAAGTTATAGCAATGCTAAAGGATAATCCTAAGACTAGACAAGCCTGTGTATCTATATATGATGGTAAAGAAATATCTAAATACAAATATGATACGCCATGCACATATGCTATACAGTTTACAGTGTTAAATAACAAACTAAATATGTGTGTTACGATGCGATCTAATGATCTCTGGTTTGGTTTCTGTATTGATCAGTATTGTTTCAGTAAACTACAAGAGCTAGTATCAGAGAGAACAGGATATAAAATAGGTACATACTATCATTTTGCACACAACTTACACTTGTACGATGATCAATTACCAGAAATAAATACATTAACATCAAGAGCTAGAACATATGGATAAAATTAATTATTATTTATACCATATACCGGGTAAAAAAATAGGTGTTACACGTGATCTTATATCTAGAGTCGTAGACCAACAAGGTTACAGCTTAGACGAAGTAGAAGTTCTAGAACAAAGTACAGATATTGATTATATATCTGACCGCGAGTTAGAACTTCAACAGTCTTACGGCTATCGAGTTGACAGACAAAAATATAAAGATCTATATATTAATAAAATAAAATCAAATACAATGCACATAAACGCGACAGAGCAGACTTCTACGTTCCCTGTACCAATCACCAAACTAAAAGGTAGACTAATGGATAACATGGGTAAAACGTGGGAAACAACACACGGTACATTTGAAATCAATATGCAAACTATTGACTGGATAATGGAAAATGTAACAACATCTCAATACACAATGGAAAGATGTTATATATATAATAAAGCATTTGCTAAATACTTTAAAGTTAAAGATCATGTAGATCAAGGAAGTTTAAAATTTCCGTTTGGTAAAGATGCATATCAAATATATTTAGATGGTCTTACAACTAGATCTAATGGTAATGGCAACTGGAGATATGATAGCTCAGAAAGCGAAAGGTTTCAAAAGATAAGAGACTGGGCTGGTGAAAGAGGTCTTTATACTAAAGGCGATACTAAAACTCAGTTCTGCAAGTTAATGGAAGAAGCTGGTGAACTAGGTAGAGCTGTACTTAAAGATGACAATGAAGAGTTTATAGATGCTATAGGCGATATGGTTGTAGTATTAACTAATATGGCTCATCTTGGTGGTACTACAATCGAAAAGTGTATAGACACTGCATACAAGGTTATATCTAAAAGAACTGGTAAAATGGTTAACGGAACATTTGTTAAAGATGAAAAGTAAGACTATTAAATTCAGAGATCCAGTCGTTGAGAACGTTGTGGATAAATTTGTATCAAGATCTGATGTTGGCTTTGCTAAATATGGTCAGTCAATGCATAATGAAAGAGTAACCAAACAAAAAGATCTAGCAGGTTATCTTAATGATATACAAGAAGAGCTTATGGACGCTATTCTTTATATTCAAGCTGCACGTGAAGAGCTAGCAGAAGATAATAAAGAAAACATATTAGGTGTTAATAAACCTTTACATGAATCTTTTAGGCCACCACATCCTAGTCACGCAGCTGATTTAGACTATGGTACGCCGGTATAGTAAAAAGAAAGGTCCGGTAAGATCTAAAAAAACTAAGCATGATGGAATACAATTTGCATCAGGACTTGAGAAGCATATGTATATAGCTTTAAAAAAAGCTAAAATTAAAGCACATTACGAGGGACAAACTTACGAGCTTGTCCCTTCTTTTAACTTCGAACAAGAAGCTTATGAAAGACAAAGCAATGGTAAAGGTGAATACCGCAATAGAGGTAATAAAAAAATACTTAATATCAAGTATACTCCAGATTTTGTGGGAGATAATTTTATTATTGAATGTAAAGGACGTGCTAATGAATCTTTTCCCATACGTTGGAAACTATTTAAAGCTCATGTACACAAACACCTACCGAACGTTACGTTATACAAACCTCAAAATCAAAAGGAATGCGAAGAAACCGTGAACTTAATTCTTTCGAAAAGAAAGACTTAGCTAGAAGAAAATATGCTGAACGTCAATTACAAAAGTATATTGACTGGAGCATTGAATCTAAAGGTTATTTAAGATATAAAGATTTAATTAAATACTCAGAAAAATATGGCACGCCAACAATTAAGTACTAAACTAGATAGAATAAAAGTTAAAAGAAAAGGTGTTCATGCAAAGACAAAAACATCTAGCTCTACATCTAGTATACTATATAAAAAGAAATATAAAGGACAAGGAAGATGAAAGAAAGTAAGTTATTAGAGATGCAAAATAAAATTAAAGCTATAACAAGCGTGTTACAGCAATTAATAAATGAAAATACGCAATTAAGAGATCTTGCTGTAGGAACGTTAGAAACTATCAAACATATGCCTGATTACAATAAAGCAATAGAAAAACTAAAACAAGAATTAACAAAAAAAGAAAAAGATGGAGTTAAGCAACAAGATACTAAGTGATATAACTGTATATATGAAGTATGCCAAGTTTATTCCTGAGTTAAATCGTAGAGAGACTTGGGAAGAGCTAGTTACACGAAATAAAAATATGCACATTAAAAAATATCCTAAATTACACAATGAAATTGATGAAGCTTATAAATTAGTATATGATAAAAAGATTTTACCGTCTATGCGCTCGCTACAATTCGGAGGTAAACCGATTGAAATTAGTCCTAATCGCGTGTATAATTGCGCTTATCTACCAATTGATCACATTGATAGTTTTCACGAAACAATGTTCTTGCTACTTGGAGGAACAGGTGTTGGATACTCTGTGCAGAATCATCACGTAAAACAAATGCCACCAGTTAATCAACCTTATGCTAAAAGAACTAGAAGGTTTTTAATTGGTGACAGTATTGAAGGCTGGGCTGATGCAATAAAGGTTCTTATGAAGTCTTACATGGGTGATAAGAGAAGTTCTACTGTAGAGTTTGACTACTCAGATATTAGAGCTAAAGGTGCGCAGCTAGTTACATCAGGTGGTAAAGCACCAGGTCCTCAACCATTGAAAGAGTGTATACTAAAGATTAAAGGTATATTCGATGCTAAAGATGATGGTACACTACTTACTACAGTTGAAGCGCACGATATAGTTTGTCATATAGCTGATTCAGTTCTAGCTGGTGGTATACGTAGAGCTGCTTTAATTAGTTTATTCTCTGCTGAAGACAATGAGATGATTAGTTGTAAGTCAGGTAACTGGTGGGAAACAAATCCACAAAGAGGTAGAGCTAACAACTCAGCTGTTCTTATGAGACATAAAGTAACTAAAGGCTTTTTTATGGATCTATGGAAACGTGTTGAACTATCAGGATCAGGTGAGCCAGGTATATACCTTAACAATGATAAAGACTGGGGTACAAACCCTTGTTGTGAAATAGCATTAAGACCTTTTCAGTTTTGTAATCTATGTGAGGTAAATGCTAGTGATATTGAGTCACAAGAAGATTTTAACGACAGAGTTAGAAAAGCAAGCTTTATAGGCACACTACAAGCTGGTTACACTGACTTTCATTATTTAAGAGATGTATGGAGAGATACGACAGAGAAGGACGCCCTTATAGGTGTATCAATGACAGGAATCGCGAGTGCCGCTGTGCTGCCGTTGGATATGAAGGCCGCTGCAAGTATAGTAAAAAGAGAGAATACAAAGACAGCTAAAGCAATTGGTATCAATCCAGCTGCAAGATGTACAACCGTGAAGCCTGCTGGGACGACATCTCTGGCATTAGGAACTTCATCTGGTATTCATGCATGGCATAATGATTATTATACGCGTAGGATCAGAGTTGGTAAAAACGAGTCTATGTATAAATATTTATCTGCTAATCACCCTGAGCTAATTGAAGACGAGTTTTTTAGACCTCATGACACTGCTGTAATTAGTATACCACAAAAAGCACCTAAAGGTTCTATATTAAGAGATGAATCGCCATTTGATTTACTTGAAAGAATAAAAAAGGTTGCTACAGAGTGGGTTAAGCCTGGCCATAGGAAAGGATCTAACACTCATAATGTTTCAGCTACCGTTAGTTTAAAACAAACAGAGTGGGATCAAGCAGGTAAATGGATGTGGGAAAATAGAGATCACTACAATGGTTTATCTGTACTACCTTATAATGGTGGTACATATACTCAAGCACCATTTGAAGACATAAGCAAAGTACAATACGACACTGCAATGACACATCTTAAAGACATTGACCTTAGTAAGATTGTTGAAACAGAAGATGAAACAGATCTTGCAGGAGAATTAGCTTGCGCAGGTGATAATTGTGAAATAAAATAAAACAATATGGCAAATATAAAATGGGCTAACTATAATTGGTTACCAAGAGAAAAATGGGGTGTATATCATCCTAATAAAACCTATTGCTATTACGATAGAACAGCAATAGATATAAATGATAAAGATGAGTTGATATTAAAAACCCAATATAATCCAAAGAAATTTAAAAATCCAGATATAGAAATACCAATAGGCGTAGGTCTAGTATCTTGTAAAGAAAAATTTGGATATGGTTATTTTGAACTTGAAGCTAAGTTGCCTACTGGTAAAAACTTGTGGCCTGCTTTTTGGATGAGTCCAGACCAGAGTTGGCCACCTGAAATAGATGTTTTAGAAGCTTACTCAAGAAGTAATAAACATTTTTTTCATTTTAATATTAAAAACCCATTAGGTTTTTGGAAAGTAGAAACAAACTTTCATTGTGGAAAAGAACCTGATAACTATAGTTTAGGCGCTAAAACACACTGGTTAGGTTGGAGAAACCCATCTAAACATTTTAATAAGTTTGGTTGTTTATGGACTAAAGATGTTATTGAAATATCATATAATGGAAGAGTAGTTAGAGCTATAACAGATAAAAAAATTCTATCAGAGTATCATGGAAAAACTATGAACGTTAAAATAAATGCTCATGTAGATGCAAATGTGGATATAAATAACCATCCAACATCAAAGTACATTGTTAGAAACTTTAAATATAAACCTATATAAATGAAAAGATTAGCTTTAATAGGAGGTCTTAGCTTAATGACAGCTGGGACTTCATACATGATGTGGCATCCACATGCACCACAGTTTAATTTAAATCCTAATACACTAGCTATAGCTACTGGAGGATTTTTTGTAGCTGTAGGAATTAGTTATAAATTTTAATATGTAAGTTATGTGTGAAAATTGTACGGGCGGATTTTGCCCATGGTGTTAAATATAAAAAGGGGAAGTCGTAATGACCTCCCCTTTTTTGGTTACAGGAACTTTGGGTATGGTGCCCAGTTTTTTATTGTTCCTAACTAAAATCTACTACAGCACCAGCGCTTTCTAGCTGCTCTGCCTCTTTCACCGTCCCAGCTTTTAGATCTACTACAAAATGCTTTTTGTCTTTTGTAAGCTTTAGTACCTACTTTAACGTCGCATTTAGTAACTGCAGTCTTTAGTTTACTTTTAGGATTTTTCTTTCTATATTCTTTAACTCCTTTAGCAGTCATTCCAGCTCCTTCTTCAGTTGTCCTAAAATTCCTACCTTTACCTTTTGTAGTTTTTCTTATTGCCATAACTTATTTTTTATTTTCTATTTGCTCATCAGTTAAAGGAACATCAGCATCATCTGATGGGCGTAATTTTATCGTGCCATTATCACAATAAAACTCTCTTCTTTCTTTAGCAGCTTCTTCTTTACCACCTTCTTTTTTAGCATATCCAGCTTCCCATTTTTTCCAAGCTTTTTTGCAATCATTTTTTCCTCTTGATCTCATGTTATTTCTTTTTTATTCTTACACAGTTGTTTACCATTCTATTACCTTTTTTTTTCATACCTTTTTTGATATAACCATCCCAACAAGGTTTTTTCTTTTTTCTTTTAGTAGCCATTACTTTTTCTTTTTACGAGTTCTACTTGATGCTCCACAAGGTGCACCAGTTGCTACATTAATCCAGTTTTCTTTTTCAAACCAATCGCGAAGTGTTGCTCCTTTTTTACGAGCACCCTTAACATTTGATTTACTAGATCTTTTGTATTTACCTTTACTAGCAGCTGAACGTTTAGCTCTTACGACTTTATCACGCTCTGCTTTACTCATAGATTTTACTTTGCTAGCTGGTAAACAAACTTTAGTAGTTCCACCACCTTTAGTTTTCTTAGCCATTACTTTTTCTTTTTTCTATTACCTTTACCCATCTTACTTGGTCCACCAGCTTTAGTACATCGTACACCCCAGCCACTAGCATAAGCACTTGGCCATACTTTAAACTTTCTTTTTGCTGCTGACTTACAAGGTCCTGATATTTTACCCATAATTTATTTTTTATATGATTTTAAAAACTCTACTAAAACTTTTAAGTCAGATTTTATTTCTGCTAATCCAACTTTAACTTCTTCCATGTTTTTAGCCATAGTTTCATGTCTTTTTTCAAAAGTTGTTTTAACTTCTCTAATGCTAAAGAAGAAAAACTTATATAAAGCATATGATGCTGCTACAGCCACTACTAGCGATAATCCAAATTCCCTTATTAAGTCTAATACTTCTTTCATTATAATTTTCTTCCTTTTTTATCTACTTTAACCTCTTTAACTATAACTCTAGTACTAGTTTTTTTATTTTCTAATTCTTCTAACTGTCTTTGAAGCTCTTCAAACTTGCCATCAGCTTCAGTGCCATCTTTCAGCATTGCAGATGTTATTTTAATTTCCTCTTTCAATATGTCGCTAGTCTCTTCAAGCATGTCAACTCTTTCTTTTAAATCCATGATCATATCCTCATTCCATTCTTCTTTTAGCTCATACTCTAATCTAGTAATCTCTACTGGTGGCAATGTCTTTGCTAAGCGTATATCTTCTTGTAAAGTATAATACATGCCAACTAGAGTTGTTGTTAACATTATTATTCCAATAACTGTTTTTAAATCTATTTTAAACTCTGTACTTTCTGATATTTTCATTTGTTCATTAATTCTATAAGTTTTGCTACTCTATCTTTTTCGTATTTTAAAGACTTTATTTGCTTCTTTGACAAGCCTAGACTATCTAGTTTTCTTACTTGCTCTGCTTGATTTAATTTCTTATATTTAATTCTTTGTTTTTCTAACTTTTCTTCTTCAAATTGCTTAGGCGTAATTAATTTTTTAGGTGTGTACTGTCTAGCGCCTTTGTTTTTCATTTTTTCTCTATACTTTTTCTTAGCTTCTTTCTGCGATGTAACATACTCTTTTCTTTCTTCTGTAGAATTAAGTTGGTAATCTCTCCAACCTAGTAGTAAAGAGACTCTTTTCCATGTTTGTTGTTCATCTTCAATAGCACTTCTAACATTTTCTGATTTAGAAATTAATCTATCAAGCGGCACATTAGTTAGCCCTGATATTACATATGCAGCTGACTTATATGCAGGATCATCTATACCCCAATTAGCTTCGTCATGCTTATATCCTTCATACTTCCAAGTTAAACCAGCTTGTCTTAACTTACTTAACTTAATATCTATTGGTGGCGAGAAGTTTAACATTTCATTTGCAGCATCTTCATAGTTAGGACCTGGGAACTGACCTTCTTTAGCAGACTCTTTATAAACTTTTCTACCTACAGATATTAATGTAGATGCAGCAACACCTACCATACCCGTGCCATTTAAGAAAGTGTTTAACATGCCATTAGCTATATTATAATACCTTTCTTTTTCACTTTCTTCTTCATCATCATTAAATGCTAAAGCAAACAAAGCTTGTTGTAATGCGCTAAATATAGCGCTTTGAACAGCAAAATAATAAGTAACTCTTGAGGCATTGCTCATATCACTTTGAAACTGCGTCATACCTGGTCTCTTTCTTCTATTCTTTAAATCTAAAAAAGCTTTTTTACCAAGCCTATTCATTTGCATAGGTGTGTTTTGAAAAGCTAATATTAATCTACCTAATACACTAGCCTGTTGTTGAGATACTCTATCAGGTCTAGACGACTGTTGTGATTCTTCCGCTATTTCTCTAAACTCTAGAAATGCTTGCTTCTTAGCATCAGCCTCACTCATGCCTTCTTTCATTAAAGCATTTATTCTATTTCTATAAAATGTAGCACCACCCGAAGCAATAGCAAAACTATCAGCAAACTGAGTAGGTAGATAACCTTTTTGAAGTATGTAAGCGACAGCAGCTTTAGCTTTGTTTTTACTAGTAGCAGCAGCATCAGCTATTTCAGATTCACTAACATTAAGCTTTAAACCATTACGTCTTTCAACTAAAAACTCAGAGTTCATTAACTCCATAAAATCTTTCCAGTATTGAGGCTGATTAGCAAATGCTTTAGCAGCTCTAAATACATTATTACTACCAAAATCTATAAAGTTGATAGCTGATATAGTTTGAAGTAAAGCAGATCTCATGTTAAAGAACATTACAGTACCAACAGAGTTGTTAATATAATCTAGTAATCTGTTTTCTAGCCTACCCATGTTGTTAGATCTGTTTCTACCAGACTTCATTCTACTTAACATGTCTTCCATAGCTTCTCTGTACTTAGTACCAAAAGCTGCTTCCATCTTGTTTAAGTTCTTAGGTGAAAATATTAAATCAACATTTTCTTGCCATTGCTGCAAGTATTTACTACGCTTACCAGTTCTTAAACCATCTAATAAATCTGTAGATATTGTACCACCTAGCCAATCAGTATTTGGAGCAGAGTAACCATCTCCTTTGTTTATATCAATTAAGTTTTGAGCAAAAACATCTATAGCAGGATTTTTCTTAGCATAATCTAATATTTGTTTTAAATCAGTTTTAGAAATACCAGGCACGTCAAAGCCTTGTTTGTTCCAAGCTAGTACTCTAGCTACATCTTGAAGAGTATATTCACCAAAAGCTTTTTTATTTAAATCTTTAGGGATTAAACCTTCTTTAACTAATTGGTCTTTCAATACTTTAAAATCGTTGATCATTCTGTTTTGATCACGAGATAAGTTTTCCATTGCTCTACCATAAGGATCAAGTAAATGCTCTTTAAAAAAGTCCATTTGCATGTTACCTATCTCGCCTTTACCTATCATTTTATATAGTAAACCTACAAAGTCTTCAGCTGACGGTGGTATAAATATTTCAAATCTACCTTTCTTTCTACCTTTTAATCTAGCTTTAACGTCTGAGTATTCAGATTCAGATTTAATACCAGTCTTATGTTCTATAATATCATTTACAGTTTTGTCTACTGTTTTACTAAACTTAACTTTAGCTTGCTGAACTTTAGATTTAACGTCTAAAACAGACATAGCTTTTTTAACCGCATCAACATTTTGCATGGCATCATCTGCAAAGTAAAAATCGTTATAACCTTCAGCGGCTTTACCTACTAACCATTGGGCTTTAGCTTCACCAGTTGAATTACCTAAGCCAGTTATATTATTTAAAGGTATATTTAATCCTACACTATCTAAAAACTCTTTAATAGCTGCTTGAGCTTCAGGTGCTCTAGCGGTTAATACAAATATGTCTTCTGTTCCTCTAGCTGCTTGAATTTTTTTAGCTATATCCAACAATGGACCAGGCTTTCCTTTAGTTACTTTATTAAATTCAGAAAAATCAAACTTATAACCTTGGTCTAGTAAATCTTTACCTTGGTTAGCAAACTCTTCTGCATTTAATTTACCTGTAGTTCCATCAGGTGCAGTATATAAAACATCTGACTTAGTCGTTGCTAACGTGTCGTCAAAATCAAATACTCTAATCTTTTTAATAGGAGCTTTAGGATCTCTTGCCACATCTAAAGCTTTATCTACAGTTCCTAGCTCATCAATGTTTTCTTTATTAGTATCTTTTGTTTTAGAAAACTTACGTATAGGAGCATTTTTAGAAAGATCAGAGTTTTGCTTATCTCTTTCATTGTAAGACTCTGAGTTTTTTAGCTTTATTCCTAACTCTATAGTTTTTGTATCTATATTTTCATTAGTTACAGCACCTGTTATTATTTCATTAAATAAATTAGTATTTTCTTTACTATTAAATAAGCTAGACTCATTAGCTTTATTTAGTATTATATCTCCAGCTGGAGCTTTTAGTAGCTTATTATTTATTAAATCAGCTACTTTACCTACGTAACTTAAAGCGTCTTTAGCTCCTAACTTATTGTATATAACTTTGTCTAAAGTTAAACCTGTATTTAAATCTAATTGAAAAGAAGCATTTCCAGCAGCCACAACAAATATAGCTTCACTGTCCATACCCATTTCATAACCTGTCATTTCTGCTGTTCTACCAGTGTTTATTAATTTAGCAGATGGGTATTTTGCGTAAAACTCTTTACTAACTAAACCATAATCTTGAGCTAGTTGTATGTCAGTATCTAGTATAGATTGATTGTAAGTTTTTGAAATTTGTGGATAAACATTATCAAAGTTACCATCTATTATACTAGATAATACATTTGCGTTAAAAACAACAGAAGGTAAATTATGCTCTTTATGATACATTTTAGGTTTACCAAGATTTTCAGCAGTTTGACTAAACATTGTTGATATAGTTGTTGGCACTGCACCTTGTCTTGGTATACCACCTGTTAAGCTACTTTGAAGTTGGAGTAATCTAGCTACATTAGCTATAGCTCTATCTCTAGCTGGGCCTTCGGGTTTGCTTTGAACATATTCATTTAATTTTTTATAGAAATAATCTCTTGTATCTTTTATTGCTTTTACTTTTTTAGAACCTAATATTTTATTAACTCTATCAGCTATTTCTTTTTGTATTTTTGGATCATTACGTTGCTCAACTGTATAAGAGTTCATCAGTCCATTAATCTTTTTATACTGAAGAGAACTTATACTGTTAGCTTTTTTACCTTTGTAATCTTTAATTCCTTTAGCACTTATTAAATTTCTTAAATCTTTAGATGTTATAGTAGCCTTAACATTTTCACCTTTACTATTAACTCTTGTACCTGAACTAAACATTTCAACATTTCCAGCTCCAAAAGTAGATATAAACATACCGCTTTTAGTAACAGCGGGGTCCATTATGCTAGTTAGTTCAGTAAAAAAATCTAAAAATTGAGCTTCACCATTTTCAGTATTTAAATCAGGCATAGGTGTATTTAAATTCTTTTGCTTATAGAAATTATCCATACTTGAATAAAAGCTTAGTACAGCTTCTGGATCGCCTTCTCTTAATTTTTTAAATGTTTCTAGATTAATTTCAGAACCTTCATATTGTCTAGCTATAGACTTAATATTATTCATGTATGGTTTTAAAGCTTCTAAAACTCTTGGACTCGCATTGTAGTTATCTAATAATTTAACTAAACTAAAACCCTCTTTAACTCTATCTGCATTTTCACTTATATAATCGTTTATTTTATTTATTTCTATTACTTTTTCAGAGTTAGATAATGGTTGATCTTTAGTTATACTAAATTTAGAACCTGGCTCTCTATCTATTTCTTTAGCTACTTGCTCTAAGTAGTTTTCAGCTTGTCTTAAACCTTGTGACTCGTAAATATCTTTTATTCTAGCTTGTATAGCTAGATCTGATATAGTTTCCATTGTAGCATCGAAAGCTAATTCTTGAGCTATAGCAGAAGCTAAAGCATCTTTTCTAGTTCCTTTAGTCGATGCTTGTACATTATCACCTAAGAAATACTCAACCCATTGTTCTTTAGTTATTTTCTTTTTTGTAAACAAAGGATTGTTATCAGGCCTAGCTTGATTGCCAGTCTCAGGGTTAATTAGAGGCTCTATAAACGGCTCAAATCTTTTATTGAACGTAGACTGTGATATGTAATCATATAACATCTCCCAGCGTGGCATTGTTTTTGTATTGCCATCTGCATCTTTAAAAGTTATATTACCTTCAATAAACTCTTTATACTTAGCTCTAGTTCCTATATCGTTCTTAATATCTTTAAATAATAAAGTATTAAAATCTTTTTTAAGTGCTTCTTTAAAATTCTTATTAGATACTTCAGGTAATTTAGCTCCAAATACTTTTTTAACAGAGTCAACTACTTTGTTATATATCTTGCCACCTTTTTCAATACCTAGTCTAGTTCTAAGATTATCAATACCTTTTTTCTTAGCGTTTAATGATCTATCAACTGCAGCTTCTATATCACTAGCTGTATCACCTTCAATAGTTTCAGCAACTGTTCTACCTTCTTCACCTAGCTTTTGATCTGTAGATATTTTTTTACCTGGTGTCTTTTCTTTTTGTCTTTTAGCTTTATTAGCTACATCACCAACTTTTCTACCTATATAAGAATTAACCCAACCAAATAAACTATCTCTACCTTGTGGGTCAAAGTTAAGCATATGTTGTCCTATTTTGTCTCTAGCATCACTTAAGAACTGTTCTCTACTTTCGCCATATATATCTTTACCAGAAGCCATTTTAGCTATTATAAGGCCGTCTAAATCACCCTTCATTAGCATGTTATATGCTTTACTAAAAGCTCTATTTTTATCAGCTCTCCACTCTGCTTTAGTCATGGTATATTTACCATCTTTATCTCTAACACCTGGAGCATCATTAAGATCGTCTTCAACTTTGTTCTGCTCAGCTCTAGTTAAAGACTGCTTAGCTGGTTTAGTTTCTTTTTCTACACCTTTCTTTTTACGGGCTATTTTAGCTGTACCTTCTGCAACTGACTTAGTTAGACCACTTAGCTCTCCAGTTTCAAAAGACTTATTGTAACTAGTTAGCA
>WLWF01002112.1_pt1 | contig 14915 bp, 6 predicted proteins | sample 6718331 | NCBI WGS metagenome assembly WLWF01 (sample SAMN12718692, study PRJNA515312) | sponge metagenome | isolation source: marine sponge | host: Mycale hentscheli | place: New Zealand: South Island, Marlborough, Capsize Point | collected 2003-05-01
CTAGTTTTATTTTACCATCTGCAACTTCTTCAAAAAATACAGTAAAAACTTCGTCAGCGCCTTGACCTTTTGTTCTAGTTGAAATTCTAGTATAAGCCTCTGGGTTTGCTTCTTTTAAATAAGATAGTATAAGATCTGAACCTTCTTTAAAAGCCGCAGAATCAATACCTAAAGCCTCAGTTAGTATAACATGTCCAAGCTCGTGAAGACTTGTTTGGCTTCTTTCGTTAGCTATAGAATTTTGAACAGATGTAATAGAGTCATATACTTTTTTACCAGTTTTTAAATTAGTTGAAGGCACGTTGTAACCATTTAATCTACCACTTTTTATTCCTTCTGTAAACCTATCTATTTCCGCTTTAGCTTGTTCTTCTGTAATACTATTATTAGAGTCTGCCGCTCTAGCGTTCATCATTTTGGTAAACTCATCAATAGCTTGTTTATTAGTGTCAGAAACATTGTATTTAACGTCTATACCAGCTCCAGCCATTGCTTTTAAAGTAGACTTATCAGACTTTAAAGTGTTTTCTAATTTTTCTTTAACATGCAATTGCTCTGCTTTTTTAGCTATTTGCGCTCCAGACGGTTCTTGAACGCCATCAACTTGCAGTAATCTAGTGGCTTCAGTCTTTAATCTGTTTTGTTCTGTAGCTTTTAAAAGACCAAAAGTGTTAGTAAAGGCTTTTTTAAACTTATCTGCTCCAGCTTCTAATGTGTTAAATTCGTTTTGAAGAGCGCTGATCATTGCTTTTTTCTGATCAGCTGGTATTGCATCATTATTATCCAAAGCCTCTGCTTGAACTCTAAGTTCTTCTTGCCTTTTCATAGAAGCAGACAGCAACTCTCCACCCTGCTTGTTTAGGTTATTAGTAGTTAAATTTATTCTATCTTCTACTATTTTATTGTTTTGATCTTCTAGTTCTTTTCTTTGTTTTTCAAAAGCCTCTTTGTCTCGTTTAGATGTAAACGGTGAATCTATAGCGTTTTGTAAACTTTGCATCATTTTAAGATTAGCCCTATAATCAGATGTTGTGCTATAGTCGCTTAAAGCCGCGGCAAAAGCTCCTTTAAAATACGGCGCTGCTGCAAAAGTAGCACCAAACATTCCACCTGAGAAAATAGACTCTGCAACATTTTCACCTAATGGTCTACCATCTATACCGTTTTGAGCTATTGTGGTTAAACCTTCACCTAAAGCATCTGCAGTTGCTAGACCTATATCTAAAGCTCCATTTTCTTTTATATATTTAAAGTAATTTTTAGCGCCATTAAATAAATTTCTTTTACCAACTTCAGTAGCGCTTTTTCCAACACCTCTTAATATTAAAGAGGTAGGTGCTACACCAAAAGCGTATTCAGCGGCTCCAAAACCCAATGATTGAAGAAAAACAGTATCTTTGTCATATTTTCTACCCCCAATTTGTTCAGCCTCTAGTTGTCTACTAGTTTGATATTCACCAGCTGAAGCAGCAGAAACACCAAGCATACCTGCATTACCTGATGCAATTGCGGCAAATATAGGCGCTTGCGCTACAACTTGATCTATAGCGTATTCACCAAAGTTTTCTAAACTACTAAAAGCTTTATCAAAAGTTATTGGTTTGTAATATTTCTCTGCAGCAAATTCTTTTGTTTTAGATACCTTTTTAGCTACATCTTGAAAAAATGTAGAACCTTCTACTTCTTTTACTGTTTTAGTTTCTTCGTCGAAAATCACTGTTTCAGCCCTAAAAAAATTATTAGCGGTTTCTAAAAAAGCAGCGCTATTAGAGAATAATCCAGCAAAGCCTAATCCTAAATCTGTAAATCTTTTTTCTACTTTATTATAAATTCTTCCTAAAGCATCTAATTGAGTTTCTGATTCTTTTATGGTAGAAGCCATTTCAGTATATTCTGAGACTCTATTCTCAAGATCCATTTGCTCATTTCTTAGATTAGCTCCAAGCTGATTATAATAACCTACGAAGTCTTTGTAATTTTCAGATATTTCTCTATATTTCAAAAGATCTTCAGTTACAGGCAAACCTTTTTTTTGTTTTTCAACAATTTTATTTTGAAGAGTCTTTATAGCTTTTTGTTTTTCTTTTAAGCCTTTAGTGTAATTTTTAAAATTACTAACAAGAGAACTTTCTTTAAATTTACTTAAATCAAATTCTAAATCCTTAGCATAGTCATCTATTTCCCAAGTAGCTTTATTTCTTTTTTCAACTATATAACCACCTATTTCATTTCTTACTCTAGCTCTTTCTTTAGGATCTGTTATATTAAGTAGCCAATCAGTGGCATTAGACATTCTAATATCTCTAGCCTTAGCGTTAAACATGTTTTGTCTAGCTCTATATTCTATGTCTTCTTGAGTAGGTTTTGGATCACCTTTTTTTCTAGGCTGTTCTAATAGTTGTTTTTTAGCTTTATCTAATTCTGCTTGGTTTGGATAAACAGTGTATTCTTCTTGTAAACCAGGTGTCATTAAACCGGCTTTAATATCCATGCCACTACCTGTTGAACTTTCTGCTAATCGTGTTCTAGTGATAGGTTTAAATAAATTTTCATTATTAAAAAACTCATCTTGTAGGCTATCAAATTGCTCTTTAGTTAAAGCCTCTGCTTCTATAAAGTTTCTAACTTGATCTGGAACTCTTTCCGATTTATCTACTACAGGTAAAACAGCTTCGGCTTTTTGTAAATCAATTTTACCAGCCTCTCCAACGCCTTCTTCTTCAATTAACTCATTAAATCCAGCATAAGGATCTTCAAATGAAACTCGAAAAGTAGCTAAAGCTCTTTGAGCATCTGCTATTATACTTCTTTCTATGTTTTGATTTATTTTATTAAGACTGTTTTGAGCTACTATATCTTCGTCGTACATTGAGGTAAAAGTCGGCTTGCCACTTCCAGAATCTAAAGGATCGGATACTTCGTTTGTATCCGCTGTCACAGTCGTATCCTTCTCTACAACAGCAGGTGGCTTTCCCTCTTCAACTACTTCAGTTGTTTCTTCAGCAACTTCAGTTTCTTCAGGTTGGTTTTCTTTTTTCCAAGCTTGAGCTTTAGTAAATATTTCTTCTTGACCTAAACCTTGATCTTGCAAAGATGTAATATATTCTAGTAGTGTCATTTAATTAAATTTAAAGTTTATTAGCTTCAATGAACTTTTGAGCCTTAGCTTTTTTAGCTTCTGCTAAATCAAATACAGCAGCGTCTTCTGTAACCGTAGGAAGTCTGTTTGTAATAAATTGCTTTAAATAATTGTTCATAAAGTACTTTATAAACTCTTGTTCAAATAAAACTTTTTTGTCTTGAGACAATGGTAGATCTTCTTCATAACTCCAGCTTTTACTCGCTGCATTAGCGTTTTGTACCATTTGAGCATCTTCCTCTACACTTGTCTGCATTGCTAAATATACGTTCCAAAGCGCTACAGCTTCTTGCTCTATTGATAATATACCTGCAATTTCAGCATTTATAAACGGCATTGATTTTTTTAAAATTTTGTCTGTATCAAATTTTAATATATTCCTACCTTTACCGCCGCCTATGTCTATTATTGCATAGTCATAGCTGCCATCAGGGTTTTTCATTACAAACTCATCAGCTATTACTGCAGTTGGAGATAGTTCACCGTTTTCCTGTAAAGAATTACCTTCAAACAAACCTGTCTGAGGCATAATAGACATCATTAGCTTTTGTATGTTTGGAGTAGATGTTACAATACTAGTACCAGCTTCGGCTAACAACTCTAATGCAGAACTGTTTATAACGAGAGGTTCTTCAAATATAGGACCTGTAAACATAATTTCTAATGAACCATTTTTAAGTATACTTAGTATCATATTGTAGCCGTGATCTTTAGAAAACCCTGGTTTAGTAGTGATTATAGAGTTGGCTACAGTGTATTTAAAATTATTGTTTGGGTCAAAATTAGGCTCTTCTGTAATAACTAGCTGAGAAATAAGTTCACTTAAAAAATCAATAGCGTTTTGAGGTGCTTGATCTAGTACTTTTAACTGCTTGTATTCTTCTTCACAATTACCGTTAACACACTTATTATTCTGTATACTTGACATCAAGCTAGCATATATTTTAGCCGTAGGTCTAAATGCTTTACCTAATAAATCAAAATCTACGTCATAATTAGCTGCTATAAATTTTTCATCAAAACCCAAAGCATTGCTTTCATTAAACTGCTTTAAATATAAGTTTGTTTGTATGTTTTTATTTTCCATGTTTTATGTCTTATCCTTTAGCACCCATTCCCATCGACATTAGAGAACTACCAAGACCACCAATAGCGCCCATCATCATATTAGAACTTGACGCTTGAGCTTGAGCTCTGGCACCCATTAAAGCTTGAATTTTATTTCTTTGATAGTTTATTCTATCAGACTCTCTATTTTCTCTCATTTGAAGCTTAATATTTTCTCCTGCACCTTGAAGCTGCTGAACTCTACCCCCTTCAGATATTTGAATACCTTGTATTCTCTGAGCGTCTTGCAATTGAGCTTGCTCCATAGCTTGCTGACCTTGAGCTCTTAATTTAGCATTAGCTGCTTCTTGAGTTTCAATACTAGCGGCAACACCTTTTTTGCTTTGTAAAGCAGCTTGAGCTAATGCAGTTGCGCCACCAGCGCTAGCGCCAGTTGCTCTTAAAGTATCTAAAGTATTAGCTAATGCTATATCAGACTGTTCCATTTGTATTTCAGCAGCGCCAGTAGCTACACTTAAATTAGCAAAAGGATTTGTAATTTTAGCAGAAAGATCTTTAGCTAAATTAGACATGTCTGTAACACCGCTATATGGGTTTACTATTTGTTGTCTAGATCTTTCTAGTTGACCAAGTTTAGCATTTTCTGCTCTTAACTGTCTAGCTAAAGCTCGAGCTCTTTTTCTGGCAGCTCCAGCTCCGAATAGTCCGCCTGCTAATTGAAGACCACCTCCAATTGCCATCAATGCTCCTATTGCCATAATTTTTTATTTTTATTATTAATATCCATTTGAGAATTCAAAGTTTGTAGACACTGCGAATAATTCCTTGTATCTACCTGGATCTGTTACTGAATCTGTAGAGAAAGTTACAGTTGCAAAAAATCCTTTAACACCAGCTGTAAGAAATCCTGGTAAAACCTCTGCTTGTGTTATGGCAGAAGAGCTAATTAAGTTTGAACAATATTTATTTTCTTTTCTGTAAAATCCAGCTCTAAATATAGGTGGAACCACAGCGGCTAATCCAGTGTTTGGAGGATTAGCTGAGTCGTATGCCCCTTGCACATAGCTTAAAATAGGTTGAGATGCATCGTAATAAAACTCACTTGCCCCCGCGTATGTACCTGGTCCTGTTTCATCTGAAACAAAACTGTTAAGTTGCCAACCATTAGATCCTTCGTAGTTAACAGTTTTAAATACTTTTTGAGTGCTTACTTGTGGATTTACAATAAATCTAACTGAAGAATCTCCTTGAACACCGTAGAAGTTATTGTAATTAACATTTAAAGAGTTATGCAACCATATTTGAGTTCCTATGGTTGTGTAGTGTTGATTTCTTAAGCTAAAAGACTGATCTGGTTTATAACTATATCTACTTATCCAGCCTTGAGCTGATTCATCATAAGAAACTGTATTATAACTAATAGAGCTATCGCTTGGTTGAAGAGATAAAACATAGTCTTTGTTGTATATATCGTAAGCTCCTATGATTTTTCCTTTTGTATTAATAGTGTCAACATTTATTATGTTGTTTCTAAAGAAACTACGCATACCAGTTGAAGATATTTCTACCAAAGAACCGTCACCGCCTAATCGCATTACGCAGTTTTGAAACGAGTCAACAAAATATTTGTTATATCCATAGACTGCAAAACTCTCCGGGTGATTACCGATACCGTAGTTTCCATTTATAGGTGTCATTTGACCAATAACTTGTGTAAATGAACTAACAGCAGTTCCTTGACCTTCGGCGCTATATATAGCGTCTTTATCTATTAATGCTCTACTTACTTTGCTTTCTTGAAATACAAGTAAATTAGTATCTTCTGCAAAAAGTCTTTGTATAGAGCCATTAACTGGGTCTAAACTTTTTGTTATATCTTCTGCTACACTGAATACATTTGTATTATTAACCCCTGTTCTAGCATTGTAAATGCCTGAATATATCAAAGAATTAAATCTAATGCTAGAATTAGGATCTTCTTCTACTAAATAAGCTCTTACACCGTAATCAGTAGAAGTATTATTATAGCCTCCTCTTATCCTAGCTTCTTCTATAGCCCAAGATTTTTCTGTTTCAGTTGTAGATACTGAAGATTTTATAGGATAACCACCAATACCTTTTACACCTCCTGGTATACCAAAAGACCCGTTCCAAATACTTTGTGGAACTCTTCCTCCAATAATTCTATCTAAAGCTCTTTTTTTAAGGACAAAGCTGTTGAAATATTTTATTTCTAATATACTAGCCATTTTTTATTATCACTTTTAAAGTTTTATTTTTACGCATTGACTACGTTAAATTTAAATGAGAGCACAAACTTCTATTGTTAACTTTAAACCCACCGAGGTATTAGGGGGTAAAGCAGGTACAAAACCAGGTACTCCGCCTACAACAGAGAAATCAGGAATTTCAATTGGTGATTCACCTAGTCTTAAATTAAACTGGCAAGAACCATCAGGAAAAGTTAAATTAACTGCTGGTTGAGAAATATCTATACCAGCAATTGTTACAGGATCTGCTGGATATGAATCACCAATCCTTAAACCGCCAAAAGAACCACTACTCTGGGTAATATTAAACAAAGTTTGTAAAACTGAATTACCAGCTGTAAAAGCAAGACCTTGAGTGGGATCTAAACTAAATTTAAAGTCTCTACCATCAGCTCGATCTAATATTTTAGGACCACTAAACTGCTCAACCGTAACATAAGCTTTCACTCTAACAGGACCTGTTGCTTCAAAAGTTATATCACTTGATTGAACTCTCCAATTACCAGACATTGATTCAGTACTCCCAACCCCTAAAGGCCCTTCCCCTATTATTACACCACCGCCATCAAAAGTATCACTTTCAGATGAAATAAGTTCAAACTTAAGAGGACTTCCACCGCTCCCGCAGACACTAATAGGACTAAATCTTCCAGTGCCATTAAATTGTCCTAGTGTTGGCTTTTCTAAAACAAAAGAAACAAAAGTAGATGGTGAATCAACACCGCTACTTCCTTGCGCGTCTCTTGCAGCTATTTCTAAGCAATAAGCAACATTTTCAATATTAATATTTCCTGTCTCGCCAGTTATTATTCCTCCAGCTCTTAAGTTGTAAAATGCTGATGACGCCGCGGCAGGCAGAGAAGAATCATTTTCTTGCTGTGGTCCTTCCAAAGTCCAATGGTTGTCTATGGTATTATACGGTGAGTTTATACCATTAAAATCTTGACTACCATCTGGGCTTGTTATTGGAAAACCACCAACAATTGGAGGTATTGTTAAAAGTGGATTATCCGTTGTAGGACCCGCCCATTGGTCAAGGCCTATTTCAAGCCATCTCCATTGAGTGGCACCTGCGTTATAATTTGGAGCCCAAAACATTCTTCGTATAAAAATAGTTAAATCTTCTCTTTGAAGATCAAGAGTAGAAGAGCCATTAATACAATCAATTGTTGCTAAAACTGGAAATGTTTCGTTAAGACCGAGTGTAAAATTATTAAGCACTTCATCAGGATCTAACTTTTTAGGTAAAGGATTTTGGAAAACAAAAACTCCAGAAGAATTTTGACTGCTATAAACAGGTCCTAATTCATCACTTTGATTTTGTGTGGTTCCAGGAATTGGAACTCTACTTTTTATTATAACTTTAGGTCTTTTAGGTGTAACCGGGCTTAAATCAAGCGTAGCTCGCACTTCTGTTGGAACTGGGTTTAAAGGCAGCAAAGTAGAAGGATCTAAACCTGAATTAGAACACAAGAAATTAAACGTAAACGTATTACCCGCTACACCTTGATTGTCAATGTTGTTAGGTTGAGAAAATACTAAACCAGGGGATTCTTTACCAAAAACTATATTAGAATTGTCAAGTAGTGTACCTGTTGGAGCATTTGATATTGTAACAGAACCTGCCCCAGCTGTTCCTGAAGGTGTCCAACCAGTTACTACAGTGCCTTGTGGTATTAAAGTATTACCTGAAACAGATGCTCCAATTAAATTGTTTGAAGTTGGAGAATAACCTGGGCTAAAGCCAGCTAGTTCTAGCGGATTGCTAGTAAGCTTAGCACCAGTTGGCCAAGATTTAGCGCTTGTTAAATCATCTATGTCAAAAGTAGTAGATGTAGTAGGTCCGTTAAGTTTTGCAAAAGCACCTGGGCTTGTTTTCTTTTTTAATATTATAACAAAACTTCCATTTGGTGCAGTTGGTTCTGATTGTCTTATACCGAACATACCATCAGAGCTTCCATTTGGTTCAGCTTCAGTTGGGGCAAAATAAGGGACGCCATTATATGAAGTATTACCTGGCCCTACGCGTTGATCTGTAATAGAGTCTATTGTAACAATGTTTAAAGTAGGATCTGGAAAAGTAGTTCCAGACTGCGTCACAGGAGCAAATGGAGTTGTAATTACTTGTTCATAACTACTAGTTGCCGGATTGTAAGGAACAACAACATCTTCTTTAAAATTACTAGGTAAGAATCCATCTAGTTGAGAAAGAATATTTGGAGGTGGTCCTTGATCTATAGCATCGTTTAAGTTTTTTATAAGACCTGAAGTTGTGGTTTCGTAGTATATATCTATTAAAGAAATACTAGGCGTTATTTCATAAACATTTAAAGCTGGAGTTCCCGTGTAAGGCTCAGCTCCACCTGCAAACTCCCAAGTAGTACCAAGTGTAGAAGTAATAGGATTTGAAAGTGTAACTGTACCAGCAGCCGCGCCAGTAGGAGAAAAGCCTACAACAGTTGTATTAGTAGTAATTCCTTCTCCAAAAACTCTTTGACCTACTATTATAGGATAGTCAGGAGTGACCGGAGTTGGCTCTATGTTTGATAAAGAATGAAGGTAACTAGCTGTAGCAGCTACGGATATTTCAGCCGTTGCGTATACATTTCCTTTTGGAACTTGCACACCAAACTTTTTTTGCGTATTTATTCTAGCAACTAAAGAACTTGAATCTGGAAAATCACCTTCAACTCCTGATATTTTTAAGTAATCAAAATTGTAAAATACATATTTTTCTGCTTGCTGTGTATTTTGAAGTAATGGAAAGTTTTTATAATCAAATAAATCCCTTATTGTAGCTACGTTTGTAGTTATATCAGCTATTTTTGATGGATAAAATTGAGCATTTATTTTATTATTCGCCACGGCAGGTAATATACTACTGCTACCTTGTGGCCCTACTCTACCAAACATTCTAACGCTGCTTGGAAAATCTTTTTGAGTAGGTCCTACTTCTGTTAAATTTCTAGGTACTTTGTTAATATTGTCATTATACAAAACAATGTGAGAAGTAGAGGTAAGTTCCTTGTTTGGATCTAATGGATATGCAGCCATTGCAGTTGGAACATAAACATTATAATAGTCTTGCTCTGTTTGTTTTACAACTACTTTAAAACTATACCAACCTAAAGGATTATAATCTTGAGAATTAATATCACCATTATATATACCAGGACTACCAGTACTTGTGTCTCTAAGGCTTCTAATAGTAGAATTAAACTGAATATTCAACGCGTTACCATCAAAAGCGGTTATACCTTCCGTTGGATTTGGTTCAAATTCTCCTCTATAAGGCGAATATATAGAAGAAGCTAAAAATTCACCTAAAGCAGCATATTCTGACTGCTTTGAAAACAATACAGTTGACTGTCTTCCAAACTTATCAGATAATACAATACCTACTTCATATGTTCTATTTTGCTTTAGAGTTGCATTAGGATATTCTATTTCCGATGTATCTGAATTAACTGTATTCTGAGATATGTTAAATGTTTGTTTAGGGTTAACACTTAATATGTAATCTAGAAACGCCGGCGGAGTATGCTTGTTTTGAAAATTACCATATATAACTCGATTACTCGCAACTTCTTGACTTAGTGCTTTTACAGGAACTTTGTCATAAACTCTTACTGTTTCAGCTTGAGGCAAGGTTTTAAACGGAGGTTTAGAACCATACTCGTATTGATAAACTGGTGAATTACCAGATATAGAACCTTGAACTGGTATTGAATCAACAACTTTTATAGCTGTTTGATCCGACTCTTTATATAATATATCAAGTTCTTGAATTTTAAATAAACTTGTTAAGTCGTTAGCGGCGCAGGGAAGAGGAACATTTAAAGTTATTTTATTAACTTTATTTTCCATAAAAGCAACCTCTGTACTTCTATAAGCGTTTTCCTCGTCAGAAACCTCATTTTCACCAGCATCAAATTCAACCGTTCCTTGTAGCGCTTCTCTTCCAATAAAATACCCGTCTTGTTCAGGTATAAAACAAGGTTGAGTAAATGGAGCCATTAAAGAATATTCACCATCATCGTATTTAAATCTATAAGAAAACCTTGTAAATTTATCAGTTAAATACTCTACGTTTGCAGTTGCAGCAAAATCAGAATCATAATAAGGATTTGGAAGAGCTAATCTTAGTTTTTCATTGCCCGTTGGTAATGGAGAAGGTGCTGTATCTAGAGCTATTGTTATTGTAAACGTAGGCGTACCTCCTTGCAGAACAGAAGTTACTTTTGCTCCAGAATCTGTAAAAACTCCTGGTTGAGTAGTAGGATCATATTCAAAATACAAATGATAATCAACCATAACACTCGAAGGGCCTCCAGGGGAGAAAAAACCCTCATATGTAGCTGGTAGTATTGTTATGCTTGGACCTGCAGGATCATAAGAATTAAGTGAAGCTTCTGCTGAAGCTGGTAAATATAAATCCGAAGCATCCTGCATTGTTGTTTCCGGAGTTACAAAATTCAAAGTCATACCAGCTGGTATAGTTTGAGGATTGTTAACAACAACACTAGTCGGCCAACCTGAAGAATCTATTACAAAAGTATCAGGAGTTATAAAGTTTAAAACAAAAGTAGCGTTATTATCTCCAGAACTAATTGTCAATATGTCACCATTTGTATACCCTTCGCCTAAATTAACAATTGTAACGGTTTGCACAACTCCACTTAATTGTGTGTAAGTAACAGTGGTTCCTCTTCCAGTACCACCTGTACAAGAAGAAGGGGAGAGTATTGTTGAATAAGAGGTTCCGTTTGGAGTAAGTGTAGCTATTGAGCCTAAAACACCTAAGTTATTTGGAGTTGACCCAGTAGGGGCAGTAATATTTAAGGTCGTGCTATTTGTAGTAACGGTTGAAGCGGCTGTAGCTATAGATAAACTAGCTTCAGACTGAGCTTCACTAGGTTGATATAAACTTATAGCATCACAAGGATAATATTTAGCAACAGATATTTGCTCCTCAGTAGTGTAATATCCTGTAGGTCTATTTATATTAACTTTTCTAGGTTGATTTCTATTGTCTGTAAAAAACAGTAAATCTTCTATTAAGTTTATTCCGTATATTTGATTTTGAGTAGAAAAATTAAGAAATGCTCCTTCTGCTATAACCTTAAAATTAGTTTGATCAGCTAAATTATAAGATATAATTGCAGAAAAACTATTCATTAAGTAGTCAATAGTAAAAGTTGCATCATTGTTTCCACCATCTATAGTAACTACATCACCTACTTGATAACCTGCTCCAAATGCTATAACAGTAACAGAAGAAATAGTAGTACCGAGTATTGTGCATGAAACTCTTAAGCCTGATCCGCCGCCTGTTGTTGTTGTAGTACCTGCTATTGGGTCTACATAGCCAGTTCCGCCAGCTGTCAACGTAATAGGACCTACAACAGAAGTTAAAACCACCACCGCGTTTTGATCTCCACCAGGAATTACTATTTGAATAAAGTCGTTTACATTGTAACCCGTACCACTATTTATAATAGTAAATGTTACAACCGAAGTATCAGTAGCTGACGCAATTGAATCAACGCGTATAGTCATACCTGTACCAGTTCCTCCAGAAGTATTATAGGTTGTGCCAGCTATATAACCTTGCCCACCATTGGTTAAAGAAGCCGCTGAATCGCTAGAGCCTTGATTGTTAGGATATAAATATGTTAAACCTACCGCTCCTTTAGGAACATAAAATGCTTGGTCTTGAGTTAAAGTATTATTTGTTACAAATGCATAAATACTATTTTTGTTGTCGCTAGCAAGCACACCAATAAACTCTGAGTCAGTCTGAAAATCTTCAAAAGTATTAACACCATTTACACTAATGTCTTGTAAAAGTTGATTACCTAAAACAGTTTGAAGTGTTCCTACGTTTCCTTCAGAACTTCCATCTCCTTGAGACTTGTTTATAGATACATTTAAAGCGTCTCTATATTCACCCCCAGGCATTAACCTATCATCGAGATCTTTATTCATTTTAGATCTCAAAAAGCTATTTTTAAATTCTGCCATTAAATTTTAGTGTTTTATCCATTTAGATTTACCTCGCATAACTTGTACTATTTCATCAAGCTTTATGTTAGATAATCTTATTTTAGCATTTCTAAGCTTAGCGCTTCTGTCTCTTTTTAGCCTCATTACATCATTTGGGTTTTGACCAGCTCTTACAGACACTATATTATATAGTATAGACGCGTATAGAGCGTCTTCTGCAAGTTTAGGTACTTTACTGTCACCGTCATGAGCCAAACCATCAGATATGTATTCTAGCACAATTAACTTATTTGCTAATCCATTTGAAAAAGACATTTTACCTTCTCTATGATTCATACTAAACCACCCGTTTATTTGAGAAGTTTGTGGATCTAAGCCATATAATCTACCTGTATTAAAATTACCATCAAAACCGTATAAATTCCACCAATAAGCAAAATCGTCAAAGTTATTTAAAAGGTTAAAATTTAACAAATTTAAATTAGCATTTTTCCAACGATCTTCTGTTATTGAAGTTCCTTCTATGTTTTCTCCAAAATTGTCTTGAGTTGGAACACCCGTGCTGTCTTGTATTGGATTATTGTATGGATTTATTGTAAGGTTGTTTACAGGGTATATAATTCTTTTTATGCCTAATTCATCTATTCTAGAAACTTGCACATAGTTGACATAATCTTGAGGAAGTGCTATACTAAGCGAAGATGGAACAGTTAATTCTTGAGAGTGTATGCTTTTCAATGTATCATAACTAAATTCTTGCAAAGATCTTTTAGCAAAGAATAATACATCAGATTTTTTAGCGTTTTGTAATATTTTACCGTCGCCTACATAACCAACCATAAAGTTGTCTATAGCATCGTTTAAAGTTATATACTCATAACCTCCGTAATTTTCTTCTACAGTATCACCAAAAGCATCAAAACCAGTTCCAGCAGCAGAGTCACCATATTTACCACCATCTAATGTTTTCAATTGAACGACTAAATAATGGTTTATTGTTAAAGAACCGGCTATTTTTATAACATTATTTGTTACCGTATAAGAGCTAATATATTCTGTAAAACTACCTGGTAAGCCAGTAGAGCTCGTGTAAATCTTAAAATTATTTAAAGCATAGTCTACGTTGTTTGGATCAAAATTACCAAAGACTAAATCTGCGTCAAAAGTTGTAGTAAACTCTTGGTTAATCCCAGTAGCGGGTATTAAAAAAGGCTGTGCACCTTGGTAATACTGTTGATTTGTTTCTGTTACTAAACTCATTTATTTAAGATTTTAAATTTACTTCAGTTGCTTGAGCTTCTTGAGCTGCTACATCTATAATAGTAGGATCATTTATAACAACACCAAAATACTTTAATATATTTATAATTATATTATTTTGTTCCGATATGTCTAATTGAAAATCTACAGAAGAAGAATTATTTCCAACACTTTTAAATATATATTGACCCACTGTACCTATATTAAAATCCCAGTTTGGCGTAGTAGGATTAGTAAGACAGTTTACAGAAACAGTATCATTTGTAGCAGATGGAGAAGGAGAGATTTTTAAAACTAATGAACTAAAAAGATTTAAAACAAAAGTAGCGTCATTGTTTCCACCGCTTATAGTTATTATATCACCTATATTATAGCCTGTCCCAAAATTTAAAATATTAAAAGAAGAAATAGAACCTCCTATGTATACAACATTTGCTACTTGTAATCCAGTTCCACTACCGTTTGTAGTCGCACCTGTTGCTGCTGTAATATCATAACCAGATCCAGCATTTGTTAAACTTCCGAAACCTAAGGCTACATTGCTATTTGTTGTGTAAAATATAGGGTATTGTTTTGTAGGAGATGTTAGTTTTGATCTTGTGATTTTATCAAAATCTTTCTTGCTAACAAGCTGAGTTATAGAGTTATATTGAGGTTGACCAGAGTATTTAGTAATTACTTCACCTATTTTATATATTGTGTTAGCTGTATTGTTATAATAACAATCATTAGAAGAATTATATGTAAATGAAATTTCTTTTTCAAAAGGATATAACTTATAAGCTATATCTTTATACATGTTAAAAAACTCTGTATCGTTTTGAGTATTGTTTTGAATTTGACGATTAACTTGGTTACCGTCAGGAAAGTAAGATTGAAATATTTCTTTTTGTACTAAATCGGCAATACTTCCAAACTCTGAAGGAGTTACGTAACCTCTTTGTTCTTTGTTTAATATATACAAGACTGTTTGATATACTGTATTTACGCTTACTGCCATATTAATTTTTTATTATACTATAAAGGCGGCCGAAACCGCCTATATTAGTATCACTTGTTTTTATAGTTTTTTATCTATAGATTTATAGATCTCAACACCTTCGTCTGTTTTTAAGAAAGCAGCAAATGCTGAGTAAGGGTTTTCATCAAAAGGTACATTCATTAATTTTCTA
>WLWF01002113.1_pt1 | contig 14913 bp, 13 predicted proteins | sample 6718331 | NCBI WGS metagenome assembly WLWF01 (sample SAMN12718692, study PRJNA515312) | sponge metagenome | isolation source: marine sponge | host: Mycale hentscheli | place: New Zealand: South Island, Marlborough, Capsize Point | collected 2003-05-01
CAGGAGAAAATACAACAACAGGAACTAATAATCATGGATTCGGTCATGCTGCTTGCGCTTCATCTGCAACAGTTTCAAATGAAATTACTTTAGGAAATGGAAGTAATAATAATTTAAGATGTGCTGATACATCTATTTCAAGTTTATCTGATTTAAGAGATAAAAAAAATATTCAAGATATACCTCATGGTTTAGATTATATTTTAGCTATGCGACCAGTTAAATTTGATTGGGAAACAAGAGATGGAACTAGAGTTGGTAAAAAAGATTATGGTTTTATTGCACAAGAATTAGATCAAGTTGAAGAAACTTTTGGAAATAAAGAATACACAAGATTAGTTTCAAAAGAAAATCCTGAAAAATGGGAAACTGATCCAATGAAAACTTATCCAATTTTAATTAAAGCAATTCAAGAATTAAAAGCAGAAAACGATAGTTTAAAAACTAGAATAGAAGCATTGGAGAGTTAACCTATGCTCTTTGGATTCGCTTCATTTGCCGAACTACCATTTTCAAGTTCTAGTGATGAGAACGACGTACATATAGTAGTAACAGGAAATCAATTAGCTATCAGTGTTGGTACTGCTACAGCTACTACAAATGCAAATGCTCAACCTAGTGGTTCACAAGTAAGTCTTGGTGTAGGAACAGTTACAATAACTGGAACAGCAAATGTTTCTCCTACTGGATCTCAAGTAACTCTTGGAATAGGAAGTCCTACAGTAAACATTGATGTAACAGCAGCGGTTACTGGAAATTCATTGACCTTAGCTACAGGAAATGTTACAGTAACGGGAACAGCACTTGTAAGTCCAACAGGATCGCAGTTAACGGCAAACACAGGAGAACCTGGTATTATTACTTGGAATGATATTGTACCGGGAGTAAACATGACTTGGACGGAGATAGAACCTTACTAATATGGCATCAACTTTTTCAAACGATCTAAAATTAGAATTAGTTACAACTGGTGAAAAAGCCGGTCTTTGGGGATCAATTACTAATACTAACTTACAAATTTTACAACAAGCAGCTTCAGGATATATAGAAGTAGCAATGACTGGTAGTTCAGACATTACTTTAGCACTAACAGATGGTGCAGTATCTAATGGTAAAAATTTATATTTTAAATTAACAGGTACATTAGCTCGTAATCAAACTTTAATTATGCCTAGTGGTTCTGAAAGAGTTTTTATTATAGAAGATGCAACTGATAGAACTACAGCAAATAAATATACTTTAAGTGTTAAAACAGCAGGATCATCAACTCCCGTTGCTATTCCAAATAAAGCAGTTATGTTACTTAAATCAGATGGAACTGATACTTCTAAAGCTATTACTCAAAAATCATATTTTACTGTAACTTCATCTGCAATAACAGCTTTTACTGCAGTTGCAGGAGATCAACTTTTAGTAGATACAACTCAAACAACTATTACGATTACTTTACCTGCTTCACCTGCAATTGGTGATGAAGTAGTTTTTATAGATGCACGAGGAACTTTTGCATCTAATAATCTTACAATTGAAAGAAACGGTCAACCAATTAATTCAGGTACAAGTAACTTAGCATTATCTACTAACGGTCAAGCTATAACTTTAGTCTACATAGATTCAACAAGAGGCTGGGCATTTAAAACAAATACAGCGTAAGGAGCTAATAGATGGCTCTTCAACAAATTAAATTTGCTCCCGGAATTGACAAACAAGACACTAGTGTTGGTGCTGTTGGTCGTTGGGTAGAATCTGATAATGTTAGATTTAGATATGGCCTTCCAGAAAAAGTAGGTGGTTGGCAATCTTTACTTAATCAAAGTATTGTAGGTGTTGCAAGAAAATTACATTCATTTGTTGATTTAGAAGGAAACAGATACACAGCAATAGGAACTGACAAATTTTTACTTCTTTATTTTGAAGGACAACTTTTTGATATAACTCCTTTCCGTAGTAATAACGCTGGAGTCCAAACAACTTTTACATCTTCTACAATAGCAACTAATAGTGCTTCTAATAAACTTTGTACTATTACAACAACTTCTGATCACGATTTAATAGAAGGAGATATGGTTGTTTTAGATTCAGTAACTTTACCAAGTGGTACAGGATTGTCAGCTTCTGATTTTGAAGATAAATTATTTCAAGTATTATCTGTTCCAACTACAACTACTTTTACTATTGATTCTTCAAATCAAGCAAGTGCTGCAGTATCAACAGGTGGTTCATTAACTGTTCAACCTTATCAAAGAGTAGGTCCCGCTGCACAATCATATGGTTATGGATTTGGTATTGGACAATTTGGTGGAACTGTTGCAGGAGCTTTAACAAATACTTTATCTTCTGGAATAAATGACAGTGTAAATATAATTCCAGTTACATCTAACTCAGGTTTTCCAACAGCTGGTACTTTAGCTATAGGTACAGAATTAATTACATACACAGGTAAAGGAACAAATACTTTTACAGGTGCAACAAGAGGAGCTTTAGGTACAACTGCAGCAGCTCATAATAACTCTGTGGTAGTTACTAATGCAACAGATTTTACTGGATATGGTAATGCAGTAGAAGCATCTACAGTTACACTAGAACCAGGTTTATGGTCTTTAAATAATTTTGGTCAAGTACTTGTTGCAACTATTGCTAATGGTAAAACATTTACATGGAATGCAGGTATTACGGATAGATTAACAACAAGAGCATCTACAACTACAACTGATTTTTCAACAGCTATTGCAACTGGAGTAGGTAATCCTACAGCTACTAGAGAAACTTTAATTTCACCAACAACAAGACACTTAATTCATTTTGGAACAGAAGTAACTATTGGCGATCCAAGTACACAAGATGATATGTTTATTAGATTTTCTAACCAAGAAGAAATTAATGAGTATGATATTTTAGCTGTCAACAGTGCAGGTTCACAAAGACTTCAAGATGGTACCAAGATTGTGGGAGCGTTGACCGCGAAAGAAAACATTTTAGTTTGGACTGATAACTCACTATATACAATGAAATTTGTTGGAGCTCCATTTACATTTGGTTTTGAACAAGTTGGTACTAACTGTGGATTAATAGGTAAGAATGCAGCTATTGAAATTGATGGTGTTGCTTATTGGATGTCTAACAATGGTTTTTTTGCATTTGATGGTACAGTAAACTCACTACCTTGTAGTGTAGAAGATTATGTTTACGATGATTGTGCTACTACTAAAGGTCAACAAATTAATGCAGGTATTAATAATCTATTTACAGAAGTAACTTGGTGGTATCCAACTCAAGGAGCAGATTTTAATAATAGATATGTAGTTTATAATTATGGACAAACAAATCAACCTACTCCAATGGGTAATTGGTATACAGGTGTCAATGAAAATTCTATAAGAACTTCTTGGATTGATTCTTTAATTTATCCAAAACCATACGCTACTGCATTTAAAAGTTCTAATACAGGTACATTTCCTAGTGTAGTTGGAGAATCTGGTTTAGGTCAAACTTTATTTTTTGAACATGAGGTAGGTACAGATCAAATTAATCCTGACGGAACTACAACTATTTTAACTTCTTCTATTGAATCTTATGATTTTGCTTTACAAACTGATCAAGGTATAGGAGAATATTTTTTAGCTATGAGAAGATTTCTACCTAATTTTAAAGTTTTAACAGGAAATGCAGAAGTAACTATTTCAGTAGCTGATTATCCAGCAGATCCAAATACTGTAACAACATTAAGTCCCTTTACAATTGATTCAACTACGACTAAAGTAGATACGAGAGCAAGAGGTAGATATGCTGCTCTTAAAATAACAAACACAGGATCAGGTGAATCATGGAGATTTGGTACGTTCCAAGCTGACCTGCAACCAGATGGAAGAAGATAATGACAAAAGTAGTAGTAAGATTACCAGAACCTAAAAAAGAATATAGTGAAGATAACCAAAGACAAATCAATAGAGCGTTAACAACTATTGTAGAACAATTAAATTCTACATTTTTAAGACAATTAAAAGAGGACCAAGAACGATATACTTGGTTAGGTTTAGGCTAATGGCTAATGTATATTTAAATTCTAAAGTAGATTTATCAACTACTGATAATACTGTTTTATATACAGTGCCTTCTAATTCTAGAGCTATTGTTAAATCTTTATTAGTTTCAGAAGATGCAGGTAGTGGAACTACAATAACTGTAACTTTAACAAGTGAAACTGGAACAATCTTTAATTTGTTTAAAGTTAAAGCTGTAGGCGCTAATGCTACAGAACAATTATTAAGTGAACCTTTAGTTTTAATGGAAAATGAAATATTAAAAGTTCAAGCAGCAGATGCTAATGAGTTACATGTAGTATCTTCTATACTAGAAATTAACAGAGAGGACGTATAATGTCATTTATAGAAACAGAAGCTTCAGTTAGATATGAAATAATAGATGGTAAAAAAATACCTATTATTACACCTGAATGTGAAGTAACATTAACTAACACAGAAACAGGTAAAGAGTATAACTCTGATGAAGAAGCACAAGCAGATGTAAAAGACCCAAATAGTAATACTAAATCAGAACACATACGAAGAGATGTAAAAATTACTGTAGAAAGCATACCTTTAGGTGCTACAACTAATATATTCTAGATTGACTATGAACATAAAAACAAGTAAAATAACCAATACTAGCATACATACAAGAGTTGCTATCTTGCATTTCAACAATATAATAGAGATATAAAATATGGGATTTTTTTCAGGATTTAGACGTAGAATTAAAAAGTTAATACCTAAAGAGGTACGACCTTTTATACCTTATATAGCAGCCGGTTTTTCAGGACCCATAGGTGCAAAACTTGGTATGAGTGCTTTAGCTCCTATGTATCAAAAAGCTTTAATAGCAGGTGGTACAAAATTTTTAAGTGATGACGAAGCAAAATTAAAAGACGTAGGAATTACAGCAGCACTAGCAGCAGCGCCAACAGCATTATCAGAATTTGGAACACCAGCAACAACTGCTCCAGGAGCAAATAAAACTATAATGGATAGTATAAGAGGAGGTGCCGCTAAACTTGGTCAAGCAGCAGCAGATAAACCATTTACTACACTAGCAACTCAAGCTGGAGTAGATTACGGAATCAAAGCAGCAGAATTAAATAAAGAAGCTTTAGAAAGATATAATGCAGAATTAGCAGCTCAAGGTATTGATGACAAAGCAGGTAGAAGAGCAGCTATCAGAGCAATATATTCTAACACTGGAACGTGGGACATGAATGAAGTTGATGATATGTTAGATACATACGGATACAAATCAGGTGGTAGAGTTGGTTATGCAGATGGTGGAATGAGTGATATAGAAAAAAAAATACAAATTATGAGAGAAGCAGGGATGACAGAAAAACAAATAGTTGAATACCTTCAAGGTAGAATGGGTGATATCTCACAAGAAGCTATGATGTTTGAAGATGCATATAGTCCTATCACAAATATGGAAGAAGGTATGCCAAAAGAATTAGCTATAATGCAATTAGAAGAAGCACTTTCTACTCCAGGTATGGAAAATGTAGGTATTAGAAGTGTTATAGATATTGTAGACAAAGCAGCTGACAAAGAACAATTAGATAATTCATTAAGAAAATTAGAAAGAGATGTTATTGATTATGATGCACCTCCTTCAGATTTTGAATTAAAAGTTAGAAAATTAGGATTAAAAAATGGTGGTAGAATTGGTTTAAAAGATGGTGGAGATTTTAATTACGATGAATTTCAAAAAATGTTAGATATTTCTAAAGAAGGTTTAGATTCTTTAGAAGAAGATGAAGAGGCAATGCCAATTCGAGAACTAAGATTAGCTAGAGGTGGTATAGCAGATATAAATATGGAAGAACAAATTGATACACCAAGTGGTGATATGATGATGGATGAAAATATTAAAATGGCATCTGATCCAAGTCCAATGGATGAATTAAATTCTTTATCTTTAATGTTGTATAGAAAACCATTAGATGAATTATCAGAAGATGAGTATGAAAACTTAAAAGATTTTGCTGGTCAAACTTCTTTAAAACCTGGTCTAATTGATGAGTATAGAAATTACAAAATGGGTCAAGAAGATGCAGGTCAACCTGTTTTATCTCCTAGAGATTATTTTGAAATGGAATTTGGTGCAGCAAGAATAGGTGTAGCTGATGGTGGTATGATGGCTTCTATGGATATGGACGTACCTATTCAAGATTTAGCAGAAGAATTTGAAATTACATTTGGTAGACCAGCTAATTCACTTGACGAATTAAAAGATTTTTATAAACAAAAATATGAATTTAATGGTGATGTATCTATGATGGAAAGATCTCAAAGAACAATGGCCGCTCAAGGTGGATTAATGAGTATGGGTGGCAACGAAATGGATTTAAGAGGTGGTGGATTTGTACCTATGGGTGCAAAAGAAAGAGCAGATGATGTACCTGCAAGATTATCTAAAAACGAATTTGTAATGACAGCAGATGCCGTAAGAGGCGCTGGCGGCGGTAGTGTACAAAAAGGTGCAGACCTTATGTATGATCAAATGAAAACATTAGAGGCAAAAGCATAATGGCTACTACGGTAACAAGACAATTAAGGGAACCATTTGTAGAGGCCGCTGGTCTCGGTATAACTAATCAAGGTTTAAAATTATTAGGTGGATCTATTCCAACTTCTACATATACGGGTAGAGGTTTTGTAGCAGGTCAAACAGGTTTAGAAACAGGAGCACAAGCTGCAGCGGCAGGTTTAGGTCAACTTACCGGAACAGGTGCCGGAACAGGTGCAGGTTCTATAGCTTCTTATACTTCACCTTATCAACAACAAGTAATTGATACATCGCTTGCAGCAATGGACAGAGAACAACAAAGAGGTTTAGGTTCATTAAGAGATTCAGCAGTTAGATCAGGAGCTTTTGGTGGTGGTAGAGAAGCGGCTATGATGGGAGAATATCAAGCAACAGCAGACTTAGCTAGAGCGCAAGCAGAATCACAATTAAGACAATCAGGTTTTGCAGATGCAAGACAAGCAAGAGCAGCAGATTTACAAGCACAACAAGGATTAGGTACATACCAATCTCAACTAGGTCAATCACAAAGACAAATTAACCAAGGTCTATTAGCAGCGGATCAAGAAGCAGCTAGAGAAGCAGCCTTTGCAGATTACACACAACTAGGTTTAGTTGCTCCACAACTTGCATCAGTAATTGGTGGATTCCCAGCAGCTACACAAATGCAATCAACACCTCCTCCTAGCACAACACAACAGTTACTTGGATTAGGAATTGGGGCCGCTGGATTAGGTGGTGCTGTTAGAGGAATGTTTGGATAATTATGAGTAGAATTTTAAGAAGACCAATGTTTAGAGGTGGTCAAGTTGAATCTAAAGATGATTTAAAAGTTGTAGATCAAATGGGGATAGCTAAACTAGCTCAAGGTGGAAGAGTTGGTTATGCAACAGGAGATGTAGTTGATATTTATGAATCTATGTCAGAAAAAATTCCAATGCCTGAAAAACGTAAAAGAAGACCTTTATCTACAGGAGATTATTTAAGAATAGCTAGTGCAGGTTTAGATATTTTAGGTGCACCTAGCGAAGGAAGTGGTATCGGCGGAGCTTTAAGAACTGCAGCTGGTCCTTTATCTAAATTAGGAGTAGGTCTTGCAGGTTCTATGGATGCAAGAACTGCAGCGGATGAAGAAACATATCAAAAATTAGTAGATGCAAGAAATGATAAAATTCTTGGTTTAACAGGTGTACAAGTAGAAAAAGATGTAGGAATGGAAAGAGCTAGAGGAGAATTTGCTAGAAAAGAAATTGCTTTTAATACTTTAACTGAAACTAAAAGAGAAACTATTAGAAATAATACAGATTTAACAGATGCTGAAAAAAAATTACAATTATCTGACTTAGAAGAAAAAGCTAGAGGTGATTATGAATTCTTTATAATTAAAGGTGGTGATGTATCAGACTTTTATAAACTAGCTTCTCAAAAAGAATTAATAGAAACTGCTTCTAAAGCAGCTGATAAAGCTTTAAAAGCAAAATATGGAAAAGATTTTAAATCAAGACCTACTTACTCTCAAGAAAAAGCAAAAGAACAAGCTACATTCCAAGCAATACTTGTAAAAGAATTTGGCATTCAATTATCATTTGCAGAAGGTGGTCCTGTTGCAGTAACAGAAAATGTAAACATGATGGAAGCAACACCAAGCGGTATGACAGATTTAAACGTAGAAGAAACTATGGAAACACCTCAATCACAACTTCCACAATTAACATATGATGAGTTAAGAGCAAGACTTCCAGCTGAAATAGGTAATGAGATAGTTACTTTACTAGCAAGCAGCAGTGAAGCTTTAGCTATGTTTGCAGAAATTAGAACTCAAGCAGATGTAGATGCTTTCAATCAACAATTCCAGGTTCAACTAGTTTTACCACAGGAGGCGTAAGCCATGTCCAGTGAATCATATTTTAAGGTTCCTAAAGAACAAGACTTCTTACGAATTATTGAAGATGCAGAAGAAGCGGGTATTTTAGAAGACAAAGCTCCGAAAGCTGTAAGCAATCCTTTATCATGGTTAAGATTTATACCAGGTCTTGGTATAAATATAAGACAGGCAGAAAAAACAGCTGACGAACAAGGTATACAAAATCCTTTATTTGAAAAAGATTTTAAAGAAACAGATGAAGAAAAAGATTTAGCTAAAGAAATAGATAGAGCAATCATTGGTGGTGGGACAAGAGCTGTTAAAGCTATTGGAGAATTTATAACATCAGGTATTGATCTTTCTGGTAAGACAGATCTTACTAAAAAATTAGATGGTGCAACTAGAAAATTTTTATTAGAACATGGAAACCCAACTACATTTGCAGGAGATGCTACAGAAATAGCGGTTCAATATGGTCTTCCTAGTACTTTAATTTTTAAACTAGGTTCTAATTTAAATAAAATAAAAAATGTTAGAAAGATAGGTGAGCTTACTAATAAAACCATAGGTAAAATAAAAAATAAATATTTTAGGGGGACCGCGGATCTTGCTGTTAGAGTTGGTAAAGGTGGTTTATCTTTATCTATTGCTGACATGGCTTTTTCTGATGCGGATAGACCTACGTTGTTTACTGGTAAAGTAGATGAAAAAGGATTGTCTGGAAAAGATTTAGCAGTTGCTAGACTTACAAACAAAATAAAGTTTGGTCAAGAAGGTGCTATTGTTGGTGGCGGTATTCCCCTTGTAGGTAAAGCATTAAATCTTGGAGCGCGGTTTGGATTATGGAGTGGTGCTAAAGTTATTGGGATTGGTGCGAAGACAGCCAACGCATTAGTTATAAATCCTTTAAGTAAAGCTGCAGCTTTAGATCCTATTGTACTTCCAACTATTGCAAAAGGTTTAAAAGAAGGACCAAAATTTATAGCAGATAAATCTAAAAAATTATTACCTAAATCAGTACAAGAGTTACCTGAGTATAAAAATTGGAGAATGTTTACTGTAGAGTCTTCTGATCCTATAAGAAGAAAATTAAAAAAAGTAGACAATGCTTTATCATGGTTAAGATCTATTGGTAAATCAACTCCAGAGATGGCTGCTATTACTACGAGAGGTGAAAAAGAAATTGTAACTAAAGCAAGAATAGTAGAAAAACTTTTAGAAAGTATAGAAAAAAAAGCTTATGATTTGGCAAAAGCTTCTAAAAAAATGTATGATACTAAGTTAACTTCACCTGCGTCACAAGACAAGTATCTTGATGATGTGTTAGAATATTTTAAAAATCAAAGATCATTAAAAGCTTTACCTAAAGAATTACAATCATCTGCTAAATTATTAAATGAATTGTTAATGGAAACTAAAGAAACATTTGCAAAAATGTTACCTAGAGATTCTTTAATAAAAGATTCTTTAATGGATAATATAAGAGGATACATGAGAAAATCTTATGCGGTGTTTACTAATCCAAACTATAACGTACCAGAAAATTCTCCTGTGTTTAAAGATGCTGTAGAGTTTGTAAAAACTGTAATTGGAAAAAATAGAGCATTAAAAGAAACAGCTAAAGACATGGCTAAAAGAGATAAATTAAATATTAAACAAGCTACAGAACAATTAGCTAAAGACGAAGTAAATGATATTTTACGTTATGCTAAAACAGACAACAGAGATCCTATACAAACTATTACAGAAATTTCTAAAAAGAAATTGAGAGTAGATAAAGTTATTTCTACAGGTGAAGAATTACCAGATGTAATTAGAAAATTATTAGGCCAAGAAAACAATATGAAAAATACTGTTTTACAGACAGTGTCTAATTTGTCTACGCAATCAACAAACAAAATGATGTTTGATAAACTTGGAGAAATGATGACACGAACGGGTCAATTATTTAAAAATAAAGAAGCTGCAGAATTAGCTTATAAAATAACTCCTGATAAATTAGGTAAAGGAGTTAGACAAGTAGATAAAATAGATGGACTTGGTTTATTAAAAACTAATACTAGTAAATTATACGGACCTATAGATTTAATTAATGACATAACTACTCTTCAAGGACCGTTAGACAGTCTTGCTAAAATTCCACTTTATAAAAACTTTTTACAAGCTAAAGTTGCTACACAATATGGTAAAACCGTATTATCTCCAGCCACACAAACTAGAAATTTTTCTTTTGCAAGTATGTTTGTAATTAACAGAGGACTATTAGGTGGTCGTGCATCAGTAATTGATGCAGTTAAAATGGCAGCAGATGATATATTTAATGCAGGTAAATTAGGTGGTGAGGCAGAAAAAAGATTGCTTGCAAATGTAAGTGAAGGAATAAAATACGGAGCACTAGATGAAAACTTGGTAGCGGCTGAATTAACAGCAGTGCTAAGAGCTATAAGAAAAAATTCAATTAAAGATACAGATCAACTTACAAAATATTTAGAAACTAAAGGAATGTTAAGAACTGCTAGTAGAATATATGCAGGAGGTGATAATGTTTGGAAATGGTATGCTTACAATTGGTACAAATCTTATCTAACTGATTATGCTAAAAAAGATTTAAGTAGAATGTACAAATGGTTTGAAGAAGTAGCTGGTCAAAGATTAAGTAAAACAAAACTTGATGGTTCTAAAATGGATTTAGATGAAGCTATTAAACAAGCGTCTGCTTTTTATGTAAGAAGCACAATGCCTACTTACAGTTTAGTACCAAGAGCAGTTCAAGCAATTAAAACTACACCATTTGGTAACTTTGTATCTTTTCCTGCTGAAATGATTAGAACAAGTTTTAATACTATGAGAACTAATTTAAGAGAAATGTCTTCTTCTGATCCTATATTAAGATCAATGGGTTACAGAGGATTGATGGGTCAGTTTTTAACTATGGGTGGATTATCTATGGCAACTCACGGTATCTATAATACAATTACAGGAGTAACCGAAGATTTAATGGACAGATACAAAATGTATGTTGCTCCTGACTTTCAAAAAAATGCAGATTTAGTTCCTATAACTAGTGTAGATGAAAATGGTGTGTTTAAAGTTGTCGATCTATCTTCTTTAATTGGTTATGACACAGTAACACGTCCAATAGAGGCAGCTTTAAATAAATTTAAAAAACAAAAAAATGACCCACAACCTATAAATAAATTTCTTGTTGATTTTTTAGTTAGTGGTGATGGACCTATAGGTGAATTAATTGCTCCTTTTGCAGACAAAACTATATTTTTTGAAACAATGAGTGAAATATCTAATAATAAAAAAAAACAAGGTGGTGTAATTTATAGTGAACTTGCAGTAGAAACTGGAGATTTTACAGAAATTATTACAAAATCATTAGCACATGCAGCTAAAAAATTAGAACCAGGTGCTATTACTACAGGTAAACAATTGTATTATGGATTTAGAGAGCAGTTGACTGGAACAGGATCTAGTTATGATCTTGAAGATGTTTTAATGGGATTAGGAACTGGTGTTAAACCATTGAAAGTAGATTTAAAAAGATCTATGGACTTTTTAATTACAGATCTTAAAAATATTAGAACTGAAGCTCCACAAGGAAGTAACATGTATAAACAAAATAGAACTGTAGAACAAATTAAATCAGATTTTATACAACAACAAAGATTAGCATGGAGACAACAACAAAGATTATATAAAGCATTTAATACTATGGTTGATATGGGATTAGATGAAGACTTTATTTATGATGAGGCTGAAACTAGAAGATTAGCTTCTGGTCAAATAGAAATGTCAATCGACGGAGAGTTTGCACCTTTAAAATATTCAGAACCTAGATTTGAATCTAAAATTTTAGCAGTAGAAGAAAATTTAGATAAAACTGGTAGTAATAAAGATTTTGACGAAGAGTTATTATTTCCTCAAGATGAGTTAGATGAGATTATAGATTTATTAGAAGATGAAGATTTAAATGGGGAGTTTCCATTTGATATAACTACCGATGTTGTACCTCCTGTATTTGAATCAACTGCAACACCACAAACAAATAATCAAACTTCTAAATTACCTCTACAACCCTTACCACCGCAGCCTGCAGCAACAGGTATTACTGCTACAGCAGCTGCGCCAATTAACCCTGCAACAGGATTGACACAAGTTGAAACGGCGTTATTATCGCCTGGTGAACAAGCAATCAGATTGAAACAAAGAGCATAGCACTATGGCTATTGAACCTAAAAACACAAGAGAACATATTATATCACTATACGGACACATGACTGGAATTAAAAAAGATATTGCTAAAAATAAGCAAGACCTAAAACATATTCACCAAGATGTCGAGAAATTGGGCGGTAAGATAGACAAGTTCTATTGGGTTCTTTTAGTAGCTGCGGGAACAACTACACTCTTTGTGATAGATTTATTTTTTAAATAGGAGAAGATTATGAAAAAAAAACCCTTTCAATTAAGCAAACACTTTACTCTTACAGAGATGACTAAGTCGATGACAGCGACGCGTAAGGGCATAGATAATACACCAGGAGCTGGTGAAATTAAAAGTTTAGGTGACTTATGTTATGAAGTTTTAGAACCAGTACGTGCACACTTTGACAAACCAATTTCAGTGTCTAGCGGATATCGGAGCGAGGCGTTGTGTGAAGCGATCGGCAGCAAAAAAACATCGCAACATGCAAAAGGGCAGGCTTGCGACTTTGAAATCAATGGTGTTTCAAATATTAAAATAGCTTATTGGTTAACTAACAACGTGGATTTTGATCAATGCATTCTTGAATATTATAAACCTGAAGATGGAGCAGCAGGTTGGATTCATGTTTCTTACAACGAACAAGGATCTAATAGAAAACAAATTTTGACGTTTGATGGCAAACAGTATTCTGAAGGACTACCTGAAATGGAATGGTCTGAAGGAAAAGTCGTTTCATAATTTTCGAGAAAAATACTTTTGTCTTAGAAAATCCTAGTTACATATACAACCAAAAAAGAAACGACCATCTTTTAAAACATGTTTATTTATAGTGTCTTTGTATGTAGTAAGTTTTTCTCTTAGTATGTCACATAAATCAAAACAATCTGTCCAAATTTCACCTGCAACTAATTGAGGTGTTACAGCAATTAGCTGATATATTCCTTCATGCAATAATATTAAATCCATTCTTTTAGTTCTTCTCCCATAACTTGACTAGCAATATTAATTTTATTACGTAAAGCTTTTACTATCTTTTCATCTACGGTTTTTGGTGCTATAAAGTCTACGTATGTTACCGACTTCTTTTGACCTATTCTGTGTGCTCTGTCTTCTGACTGTAGTCTTTTTTCTAAGTCATATCCATTAGAGAAATAAACAACTGTACCTGCTTCCGTTAATGTTATTCCGTAGCCCGCGGTTTGTGGATTGCCTATAAAATATTTGACCTTAGAGTCAGGGTCTTGAAAAGCTTTGATAGCTTTAGCTCTGTCTTCTGAAGAAGTTGCACCATAATATTGTACAACAGTTTCTTCTCCATACTCTTTAGATATAGTTTTAACTAATGCTTCTATGTCATGAATATAATTGGCCCATATAATAACTTTACCCTCTACTTCATCTAACAAATTTATTAGTTCATCTGTTCTAGAATTTTTAAGATCAGTAGTTGTGCCATCATCGTTTTTAAGATGACCACATGTTATTTGATGCAATCGCATCATTTGAGTTAGTACATGAGGCGCTGTAGCCATTTTGCCTTTTAGTAAAGCGAGAGCCGCGGATTTCATAGTAGAATAAGCGTCTTTTTGCTCTTTACTTAATTCTACTTCTCTTTTTATGTACACTTTATCAGGTAAATCTAAGCATTCTTCTTTTAATACACGATAAGAAAAACCTTTTAATATTTCTGCAAGTTCATCTAGTCTTTGATAACTATGCACAAGTTGTACTCTACGACCACCAAAATTATGAGTCTTCATAACTGCATATCTATTTTTAAAAGAATAGTAAGATCCAGATTCTAATAACTCTTCATGCAAAAAAGCACATTGACTGAATAAATCTAATGGTGATTTAGTTACAGGAGAACCTGTAAGAATTCTTTTGTAATAAGCTTCTTTACCTAACGTTACAATAGCTTTAGTTCTTTTAGCTGTAGGTGTTTTAATTGTAGTAGATTCATCTATAGCCATTAAAGCTCTATGTGCTCGTAAAAATTTACCTGCAAACAATCTACCTTTGTCTGTACTTAGGGCCTCAACATTCATGATTAGGATGTGAAGGTCATAGCCAGTTGCAAATAATGATTGATACTCTTTATCCTTTGCTTTTGATGTTGAAGCAGTCCAGAGTACCATTTTAGGTTGTATGTGACTAGCTAAATGTATTGGTATTTCTTGAGTAAACCAATTGTTATAAACACCTTTTGGTGCTATAATTAATGCGCCATTTATTTTACCTTTATCATAAAGCATAGACATATTAT
>WLWF01002114.1_pt1 | contig 14907 bp, 8 predicted proteins | sample 6718331 | NCBI WGS metagenome assembly WLWF01 (sample SAMN12718692, study PRJNA515312) | sponge metagenome | isolation source: marine sponge | host: Mycale hentscheli | place: New Zealand: South Island, Marlborough, Capsize Point | collected 2003-05-01
CTTCCGGGCAGGGTGACGGAATTTCCCCAGATGCCCGTTATCCAGATTTTGTAGCCATCGCACAGGGGTTTGGATGGCAGGCCGAAACCATCTCGGAGAAGAAAGATCTGGAATCTGCTTTAACGCGATTGTTGGATTCTGACGGGCCTGCACTTCTTGATGTTCAAGTACCATATCAGGAACAGGTGTTGCCAATGATTCCATCGGGTATGTCTGTTCGTGAATTGATTAAGAAGTAGCTGAGGAATTCCTCACTTTAGTTTAAAGGGGGAGAATTTCTTGGGAGCAGTTTCTTTGTCAGGGTCTTCAGGTGCGGTCTCATCTGGCTCAGACACAATTGATTGTGGATCAAACGCTTTAACGGCGCTTATAAGCGATGCATCTTTTGGTTCTTCGTAGAGTTTGACTCCATAAGAGCGAATGCGTTTCGCACTTTCTTCGTATTGTTCTTTATTGCTATCAAGTTGTTGTGCGAGACGAGTCATTGAGTCAGCGAGAGTCACAAGTCGCCAGCTGGATCGGATGAAGTAGGTAATTGGAAGATAATTCTTTTCTGCCTCGACGGGCATGCCCATGGCGTCATAGCCCATCATCTCCGCCCCCCCACCACCCATACCCATATCACTCAGTCCGGCTATCTCTTCCTCAAATTTCTTGTCCTGAATTATGCCATACGCATCACGAAGTGAATCTTTTACGAGTTCATCTGCAGCAATCAGGATTTCATTCGTTGGCAGAGTGATGCCAGCATCAGCTGAATAAGACAGGAAGACGACACTGCGGATTCGGAGATCAAGAGAGCGTTTTGAGTTGTTTAGAATTGTTACGGCACTCTTCACCACGCCTTCGAGTTCTTGGGACGAATCTCCCAAAATCGCAAGCATATCGCTAGAAAATCCGAGCACACGCCCTTGCATCCAGTCTCGGCCAATCGGTGGCACAGATTCGGCTGGAAGTGCCATGATTTTGTCCAGAGTGGGCACCATGCGGGCTACCTCCACCTGTTTGTTGTCACCACCCGATGCTTTTAGCGATCGAATTCTATTTCCAAGCCCTGCCAAGCCGGCTATCCGTACAGCAGGTGTAACAGAATCATCAGACACGATCTCAGAAAGTGGTTGGGTTGCCGTTGTGAGTAGCTGACCTTGCTTGTCCTTAAGCTCTCCAAGAAATAAGACGGCATTAATACTTCCGTTTATTGAAATTTGTTCACTCCGAGCCAAAGCACTCAGCTGCGTCACGGCTGAGTCCGTTGCCTTTTTGTATGCAGTGGAATCAGCAATTGAATCGAAAAATATTTTTTCAAGTCGTTGACGTACCATTACCCGGTCCAGCCGGTTGCCATCAATGACCAGTTGGGGAAGACCTTCGTCTAATAGCAGTCGCTGATGTTTTTCAGCAAATGATGCGCCGGACCGAAGGTCTTTCTGGTAAGACTTCATTTCATTCGAGGCTTCGAGTGAAGCAATACGATTGTACCGAGGTTCGTTTTGCGCGTAGACAGAATTGGAATTGAAAGCTAACGCGAGTAACAGCCCCCCAACGAGCTCAATAGAAAACAAACTGTTTTTTTTGAATAAAACGTGTTTCATAAATATTTGAACCGATCTCAGTTTGAAGATTTGGAGACAGTTTGAACTAAGGCGACGTGCGTTAGAAGCCCATCATTTCCATTTCTTCCATCATCATGTTTGGGTCAACCGCCTGTGGTGGTTGGAATCCGGGAAGAGTTTGTAAATATTCTCGAACAGTTTCTTCACACGCGTCTGCCGCAATAACGTCAAGAGTACCGGCCGAATCAGCGATAAGAATTTCCAAGGGTTCTGGTGGTACGAATCCTCGTCCCGGACGTTTTTTGCCATCGATTGTCTGCTGGCCAGCTACCGCCAGGAGCGTTTGTTCAGTATCAATCGCATGCGGCGGAACAGAGATTCTTCGATTATTAAACTGCTTAATTTTTCGTGCGCCTTTCCTGCTCCCTACGATGTCCCCGGGCTTACTTTCGATCGAATGCAGTTCAAAGTTCCCCGAATCTTCATTGCTATCAAGAACAAGGATTTCCTGATCACTGACGCCTAGACCATATGTTTTCTTTTCATCTCGTAATAAAAGTCGTGCAATGAGCAGATTATCTGCCGGTACGTGAACAGGCATAGCATCCAAACTGGGGAACGGGTCTGAGGTGGCTGATTGCACAAATTGATCGTCAGCCAAATCAGGACTTTCAAGAAATTTTTTCGGGAGATTCCAGTTTGGATTCCATGCGCGAAGAGTCACTCGGTATCGATAGAGCCGACCAGGTTCAACACTTGTGTCAATGAATCTGAAGAGGCAATAGTCCTGGTCGAGCATCATCATTCCTTCGCCATCGGGACCATAGCCCATAATGCTTTCGTCATATTGTTCCTCCATGCCTCCTTCGTCCATACCCATCTCGGTGTCGCGAAATGGGCTGAAGGTGCCTGTGGTTGTCCCCGTCATTCCACCACTAAATTCACCGCCAAAGTCCATGCCACCACCCATTTCACCTCCGAAGCCCATGCCTTCTTGTTGCTCGAGTGCTAGTTTTTTTTGTTCTTCCAGCAACTTTTTCATCTCGTCTTTTGCCCAAGGGTGGATCGCCTGCAGACCCCATGATGACCCGGAGTCAGGCCCCCCCATACCGGGGTCTCCGCCGGTCATTCCATCGACACCACTGAGCGTAGGTTTAAGAGCAAGTGATGGAAGAGGGCTCCAGTAGCCGATTGGCACATCGGCAGGATCAAAAAGATTTTGTGTTGAAGGAAGGATGAATTGCTGGGGAATTGAGTCGGTTGCAGTGCCGGCCCAGTTGTCTTTCCAGTCTTCGTACAGACGAGTGATGTCAATCACCTTCCATTCACCCCCGCCGTCGGGCCGAACTTCCAAACGCTCAACGGCATAGTCATGCCAGATAGGCAAGTCGCGCTCTGGACTTTGATAGCTTGCTCGCGAATACAGCGCAATGTATTCATCAATTTGTTTGCGAAAAGGGACCAGGCCAGTCAAAAGCACGTATGGCATTTTTTTTGCTGGTGGCGACATGACGGTGGGCTGCATGCCCATTGGGTCTTCCATCATTTCCATGTCAGGGAAACCCCCTGCAAAAGAGGGGTCTCCGTCCATAAGAAGATCATCTTGATTCGCAATGGCAGCTACTCCAGCGTTAGCAACTAATTGCTCAAGCGGGAAAATGACAGGGACTTGTCGTCGTTGTATGTCACCAAGCAGGGGACGATTTAATCCCGAGTCAACGGATAGCCTACTTATCTCAGTAGGATTCCACGCTTCGAGCGAAGCACTGGGCTCAACGCTTGTAGAATCAAGGTTTTTATTGAGTTCCGTTTGTTGATCAGTTGAGAGTGGTCGATTTAATAAGCTATTTGTATCTTCGACTAGACGCATGATCTGCGCAGGGTCCTCTTTTGACGACCGAGTCTTCAACCTCAAAGCATTGATACCGCCCCAAGCAAGCGGCAAACTGCATAGCACCACAATTGCAACAAGTATTTTTTCACCATGGTTTGCAACGAAGCCAAAGATTGCTTCAGGTGTAAATTTTATTTTTGGAAGTCCCATAAAATAAATCCTCCGTACTCATTCTTGTGATTCGGTATCTATCCCCAAGACTGACGCGTCAGGTTTCAGGGCAAGTGCAATCGCTCCCCGCAGTTCAACATTGAAATCATAGCGTCGAACACTATCTGCAGACATCGTATCTGAGCCCATTCCACTCATCATCGCACCACCGCCATACATGCCTTCCTCACCATACGTGGAATCGGCACTGCCAGGATTCACCCTGACTTGTCGGACATCAATTGGCACCGACATGGTTGCGAATGCTCGAAGAAGAAGGTCCAGTTTTCGCTGGTCCACCCGACCCTTTAAGCAAAATGGAATGTAATGAACAAATTTTGTGTCGGGTGATTCTGCAACGAGTTCACTCTCTAAAGGCGTTCCCTCGGAATCTACATAAATCCAGTTCAGCAGAGCGTCGTCATTATCCTCTGAAGCTGAATCAATTGGCATTCCTGTAAATTCATCATACATCTCCTCCTCCATACCGTACCCGCCAACGTTAGCAAATCGGGGGTTCGCCGGCTTGCCCATCATCTCGCCATCCATGTCCATGTCCATTCCCATATCCATTTCCATGTATTCGTCAAAGCCCGCCGATTTTGTTTTCAAACGCCCTCCTTTGCGTCCACCGGGATCTTCTTCTGCAGCGCGATATCCGACTGCCAGTTGGCTGATGTAAGGAATTGTTGCATTGTGGGCCCCAGTCGACTCATTGTTTGCTTTTGCGACTGCATCGCAAAGAATTTCATACGCCCAGAGCTCTTCTTGCGCGAGAAGAATTTGCTTTGTAGACGGTGTCGATGTCCAGTAAAAAGTCTGAAATAGCTCATTTTGGTCCATCGCATCCCAAATAACCTTGTTGTCTGTGTCCTCATCGGTAATAGCCATGTCTGGAGGCATTCCAAATTCACCCCTTCCGAATCCGCTCTCTCCTCCTAATGCTTCCATTGATTCTTTTGCATCAATTCGACCGGGTAGCTTTTGGACAACACGACGAATCCTCTGGAGATATCGGTCTCGAAAACGAGCAGGCAAGTCTTCATCTTGTTTCAAGCGACTAATTGCCCTCAAGAAATCAGCCCCAATATCAGCAGCGGTAGGCCACGTTTGAATAGCTTTTTGTTGATCCCAAAGATATGTCCACTCAGCGAGGATTTGTTCACGCAGAGTATTATTTGAACGTGTGATCACCTCTGCCCAATCTGATTGTGGATGTCCAAACTCCTCGAGGCCCTCCACGTTCTTACGCTTAACAGAGTCAATTGAATCAACTTTTGACTTTACGGCAGATGAGCGAGTATTTATCTCATTAAGAAGTTTTGCATCGGCAGTAAATGCAAGAGGGACAAGTACAAGTGGCATAAGAAGCGCCAGCAGCCAAAAGTGATACTTCTGTACTTGCTTTAGATAGCCTTTTATATCATCTGGAATTTCGACCATAGTCTTTCCAATTTAATGGGGGGCTTGATTCGTGTGCCTTTTTATTACCGCGCGAATTTATTGTTAAAAATCGTCACTACGACTCTCAGCAACCAATTCAACAGCTCCCGGTGTTTTCGGTTTCCAGACGAATTGAATTACAAATTGATATTTTTTTAACTCAATCCCATCTTCCATCAACTCTCCACCGGCTCCTCTGGATGGGATTCGGCTTGGACCCATTCCCATCCCATCATCACCAATACTGTCAACAGCCGTTGATACCCAGTAGTCCTCGATTGGGTTGGATTCGATGATGGCCGGAAAGCCGATACCAATCTCCTTCGGCAAAACTTTTTCTCCAGCCATTGGGCCAGCAGATACCGTTACAATCTCTCCTCTTTCACCCAAAAGCGATTCGATTAATGTCGTCCGAAGGTAGGTCCGGCCCTCAAATGGTGCGTGATAATCCTCGTTGTGGAAATGATGTCCCACAATTTGGATGACCCAACCAGCGCCTGAAGGACTTTCTGGCTCATTCTCCTCGAATTCATCTGCAATGGCATCTGTCACCTCATTACCGTCAACGCTCGTGTCAGGGTTTGATTCTTTAGCAGAATCGGCCTCAGACGGCTCAGCTTCAGAAGACTCTTCTTTTTTATCAAAAGTTCTAAACTCTGCCGCAGCGATTGTGCTTCTCCAGTCTTCTTCAATTGGCTCAAACCAAGTAGAGAGATCTTCGAAATACTGGCAGTCCAAAGAGTCGACATGGAGCTCATCGTAATTAATTGAAATCGGAATAGTCGGTGTTACTGCAGAGATCGTTTGAGTTGCACGAGCTTCTTCTTCAGCACGTGCGGCCTCGGCTTCCTTGATTTCATCTCGAAGCACTTCATCTGTCTTGTCCGGCTCATCGCGAGGAATCATGGACTCTATAGTGCGAATTAATTCAAGAGTTTGAAAACGACGATCACCGATTTGAATTAATCGCTGCTGTGTATCCAGGATTTCGAGCTGTTCAGATTGGGCCTGCTGAATACTGCTTTGGATTTGTGATGACTTTGCAACAACGGAGTCAATTTGTGTAAACGCATCTGTGAAAAGATTTTCAGAGTAGCTACTCCAGGCAACATATATACCCAGAAAATTAATGAGTGCAGCAACCAAAAGGCCCAACATGGCAGCAACTGCCCAAGGCTTCTTGGCCTGTATTAATCGGTCCCGAGTGACATCGCTTGGCAAGAGGTTGGTTCGAATGCTCGCGACACCCAACCCTTGCATCGCTAATCCATACACCGTCGCAAAGGCCAGTTGGTTTTCACGGAACGCAGGAGTCTTCGAAATGAGATCTCCCTCAAGCCGCTTGAATTCTCGTAAACGGTGCACTTCAATCTGGAGTTGTTTTGCAAGAAAGTCGCTGAGTCCACGAAGTTTTGCAGCGTTACCAACAAGCAAAATCTGGCCAATTTTTGCAGTACGATCTTGTCCAGTAAAGTAATTCAGAGATCGCTGTAATTCGCTGGCAAATTCATTAAACACAGGCCTCAAAGTCTGGAAAACTTTTTTCGGATCGTCAGCCCGTGCGGCATTACGCTTTAAGTTCTCTGCTTTTGGGAATGTCATTCGCATTCCCTGAACAAGTGCCCGGGTGAAGTTGCTGCCACCAATAGGCATTGTTCGCTGCCAAATTTTCAGCCCATTTGTAATTATCAAATCTGTTGAGTCCACACCCATTGAGGCCAAAACAATTGATGGAGGGGGTGCTTCCAGATCAACTTCACTCGCTTTGGGGAGTTGATCAAACATGACGACATTCGCCAGAGAGACCGGGCTCAGTTGCAGGATGTCGATTTCGATATCGGCTTCCTTAAACGGCTCGAGAGCCTTTGCGACCTGATCACGCTTCATTGCAAAAAGTGCAATTTCAGCATCAATTACAAAGCCACTTTCCTCGATACCACCTTCGAGCCTTTGCCAACTCCATATGACCTGTTCAAGCGGAAATGGTATTTGTTGCCGGGCTTCATACGTGACAATGTCCGGAATCTTGCTTGCTTCAACAGGAGGCAATTTAATGAACTTGCTGAGCCCTGCCTGTCCCGGAACTGAAACGGCGATTGTGTCTCCAGAAATATCATTACGACTGAGAAATTCCTCTACGGCATCTCGGACTAGTTCCCCGGGGTCAGCTTCAGGCTGAGTGAGTAACATGGGGTATTCGATGTAATCGAAAGACTCGGCTACAAGGTTTTCTCCATCTGAGGAACGGCTACAGCGCAAGGCCTTCAGCCCACACTTGCCAATATCAATACCCCAGACGTTTCGCGAGCGTGCCATGCCGCACCCGTTTTTTCACAATTAACTTGAAAGGAAACTATCCCACCATCGAATGGGAATTCAATCATCTTCTACGTAAAGTTTACACTCAAAAAGGATACCATACAGAAACTGTATGGGTTCGTGTTTTCTAGTGTCAAACGGTGGATAAACAAACCCGTTACATTGTGTCAAAACTGCCAGCAGGACAGAGCCTATTGGTTGGAATAGGCTACATTCTATTTTGCTGTTTTCCGTTGGTGCAAGACAAATTGGTGCTTCGTGTGCACATTTTGCCGAGTAGAAAGCAGCCTTTCGAGAACTGGCAGTTTGATATGAATGATTCTGAGCAATACTCTCGACCAGAAGTGGCAGTCTTTCTTCCGTGTCACGCGCTTGAAGATTTGTCTGAATGGATTGAAAACGATGATGCCTCAGCGATTCTCAATGCATGGACAGTTGCGTGGCATCCTTTTGTTATTTGTGTATCAGACGGACTTCCTGGCTGGGCGAGTGTTGACTTGCCGTGGACTCGTGAAGGGAAAATAGTAGGCATTGTCCCGGAAGGGCTTTCCGAACGATTTACAACCGGAGCATCCCCGCCATTTATTGCAGGACAAAGTTTTCTTCACCAAGATGCTTCTGAATCATTGCTTTCAGAATTGCTTGAAGCATGTTGTGCCGAGATGACGACCGATTCTTCAATCAGCAGACAGCTTGAAACATTATCTGAATGGCAGGCCTCTTTTGTTGAGGATTTTCGTTCACTCGGTCTGACCGTTTTACTATTTGAACGGTTAGCCAGTCGTATGCGGTCTGATACGAATTTGGATCAAACCGGCTTTCCAGAAGTTGTTACTGAAGCAGCAAAAGCTTGGAGGGACAATGCATCGGCACTCGCACAAGAAAAATTGACACAGGCGTTTCAGTGCCTCGAGGCTGCACGAGATCACTTTTACCCAGTGGAATGCTGGTGCCTCGATCTGGTCCTTTTTTCAGAAAGCTCCGTAGCAACGCTCCAGAGTGAATTGCAGTCTCCAGTTCCGACAACAATATTGGCTGATACAAAAACGGTCAGTTGTTTTGATCAATCGTTATCCAGCATTTCTGAATTAATACAAAACAGGGTTGCCGACGGCTCTCTGTCTTTGCTCGGTAGCGTGTCTGGAAATCTTCCAGTTGCTCTGGTGTCACCTGAACAACTGGATCGCGAAGTAGCTGAGGGAAGGGCCGCATGGCAAAAGACTGCCGGTGTTCTACCACAGATATTTGGTTGCCACGCTGGGCCACGTGCGTCTATCTTTTTGCCAGTTTTGCAGCGGCTTGGGTATCGAGGAGTGTTGTGGTCAAGCTTTGATGGATTCCCTATGCCATCTGCCGGAGCCGCACGATTCCAGTGGAGAAATAAAAGTAAAGATCAGCTTGATGCACTTGAGCCAAAAATGCTCGACGCTCGCAGTTCTGCATCTGTGCTCTCCCTGAGTTCGACATTAAGCGATGCCATGGACCACGACCATATGGTTCTGATTATGTTCTGTCATCACGCAGGTACTGCGAGTCCGTGGTTTGAATTACTTCGTCGAGCCGCGTCATGGACAAATGTTTTTGGTCGATTCTGTACCGCAGAAACACTACTTGGTGAGACTACCGACCTCTCTTTCCCAGTTTCATTCGAACAAGACGGATTTCGTGTTGGCCTTTCACCGGGCACGAAGGTCGCCAACGTTGCTCATCGCAATTATGTTGAAACCAATCCCATGTCGCAGTCGGACATTATTTCTGTCGAGTCGCGTCAGCTCGTAGACAATCAGGGAAGTTATCAAAATATTTTACGACCATATTGTAGCAATGAAGAGGTGCTTGAAGAACGAGCCGACATAAAGCCCACTGAGAGTGCCACTCAACGATGGGGGAAATATCTTCTCGGAAAGTGGCCGGCGAAACGGCAAAAAAACCAAGACATTCTGACGTTAAGTAGCAACAATCTGGTTGTCAGGGTGCATCCGAAAACCGGCGGAATCGTATCGATTCGTGATCAAAAAAATGGTCGGAATCGATTGTCACAACAGCTCGCTCTTTGTTGGGATGTGCCCGGATCTCATTCCTCAGACACCCAGTATTCAGAGATGGTGGCCGATCGAGTCGATCGCTGTGAAGACGGGATTGAAAGCCACGGTACTTTGATCCATGACAATGGTTCTGTGCTCGCACGATTCTCTCAGAAAATACAATTCATATTGAATAAGTCGGCAGTGTCGGTATCAATAGTAATCGAGCCCTCGCAAGAACTCCATACGCTGGTGTCTTCTACAGGTGACGCCTTGAGTCGATTTTTTGCATGTCGATTTGCATGGAATGAAAATGACTTCTGTGATCTTTTTCGAACCGTTCAGACACAATGTATAGAAACCGATCGCCAACGCATTTTTTCTCCTTGGCTTCTTTCTGTCGTTCGTAACGGCAGTGTGCTAGCTCGTCAGGATGAGAAACAGTTGTCGCTTGCTGAGTCAAGCGGCTTACAAATTTTCACTGGTTGTCATCCGTGGCATGTGCGGAGTAGTTCGCACACGCTCGATACAGTGTTAACGACCGACTGTGGCGATCATGCTCAGACGTTTCAACTCGCTCTTGGGATCGACTTGCCTCACGCAGTTAACTCGGGGTTTGCATGGGCTGCAACAGGTTCGCTTCAGTCGCCCCAAATACCGCTGAGACTGCCCTCAAACGTTCGTTTAGTATCGGCTGCCACCTTCAGTAATGATTCGGCGGAAGAAGGTCTCCGTCTCCGCTTGCTTGAATCATGTGGGCAAGACTGCAGGATGAGACTCAACTTCAGCCGAAAGGTAACTCACGTTTGTTGGAATGGTGAAGTGCATGAATCACAAGGATCTAATGAAGCTGGTCTCGTGATTGACGGGAACGCTATTGAGTGCCTGCTGCATTGTTATGAATTAGTCGATCTGGAGATTATTTTTAGTGAAAATCATCACGCTTGATGGGCCTGCTGGTGCAGGGAAAAGCTCTACAGCGAAAGCGATTGCACACGAGTTGGGCTGGTACCACATGGATACTGGCGCAATGTACAGATCGGTTGCTTTGGCAGCACTCGAGCAAGACGTATCCCTTGAGAATGAAAAAGATCTGGCGGAGTTGGCAGCAAGCCTCGATATTCAGTCTGTTCATGGCGATGTGTTCTTAAACGGTAGGAATATTTCGGCAGAAATACGCGTTGATCGCGTGACTACGGCCACGCGATTCGTAGCAGATGCGCCTGCAGTGCGTGAAGAAATGAAAAAGATGCAGCGGAGTTTATCCGGACAATTTAATCTTGTAACCGAAGGCCGTGATCAAGGTACGATTGTATTTCCTCATGCAGAATTAAAAATTTATCTTGATGCTTCTCCGGCAGCACGGGCAGCACGACGGTACCGTGAAAGAGTTGATCTTGGAGACCAAAGCCAAACGATAGACGAGATTCTGCACAATCAATTAGAGCGTGATCAAGGAGATAGAGATCGTCCGGTGGGAGCAATGGAAGCTGCAAGGGATGCAATTATTATCAACACAGATGGGCTGTCACTCGAAAACGTGGTGAAACAGATTTTAGAGTTTGCCTGCGATCGCGGGCTTATGTCAGGTTAGAATGCAAGTCAGGTTGGAGTTTCAAAGAGTGCGGATGAATTCATTTAAACAAAATGAGGCGATAGTCGATAAGAAGTCTTCAGTCTCTACAATCATTAAAAAGACAGAGAGTCACCAGGAATGGTGGGGTCGATTACTCTACGATACGTTGTGGTTTCTTTCCCGTACGTTTGCTGTATCACTATTCGGTTTTCGTCTCCGAAGGGTGGAGCGTCTGCCAAAAGATGGGGGGCTCGTGGTTCTCTCAAGCCACCAGAGTCATCTTGATCCACTTTTGCTTGGTCTCGCCACAGACCGACGGCTCTCGAGTCTTGCTCGGAGCAGTCTTTTCACTTTTGGTCCTTTTGCTCGTGCGATTGCTGCACTTGGTGCCGTTCCAATTGATCGTAATGCTTCGACAGTGACCGCAATGAGGACTGTAATACAGAGACTACGGAAGGGGGCTGCTGTAATTGTTTTTCCCGAAGGAACAAGAACAGCATCCGGCCAATTAGGTGACATGAAAAATGGCTTTGCGTTATTGGCAAAGCGTGCAGGTGTCCCAATTGTTCCGGTAGCAATTGTTGGGGCCTATGAATGCTGGCCACGATCCAGGCTGGTGCCTCGTCCTGGACGAATCCGGCTGGAATTCGGTGCGGTTATCACCGCTGAAGAAGTAGACGGCCTCTCCGAAAGCCAGTTAGCTGAGCGATGCATCAGATCGCTTCATGTACTCGACAAAAGTGCCCGCAGCACACAACGCGGGCGCGTGCGTCAATGATTTGAGGAATTTTCTTTGATTTTATCAAGATCTGGTTGGCTTGCACGAGTTGTACGGACAGAAACGTCAGTCGTTTCATCACTATTCTGAGTTGTGGTTTTCGTCGAAATCATCTAACGGACCTGCTCGTCAGCCGCACTGTTTTCGATGTTTTCCAACCACGACTAAAAAGAATTATGAAATACGCTTTATCTCGATATGTTGCACTAGGCATCACTGCTTTTTTTGCTGCTGATGTGCTTGCTCTTGACTACTCGTTATCAACTACAACGGTTCCGGTGCCGGGCAGTGGGGCCAAGATTGATTTTCTTGGGGATACATTCGAAGAAGATGGTTGGAAATTTTATCACAATCATCCCAAGAGCTCTCGGGAAGAAGATGGGCAGGCACGTGGGCCGTTGGCCTTTTCAGGAAATAAAAGAATGCAGGAAGGCCCCGAACGAGGGCAGCCCGATCTTCTGGAAGTAATTAAAACACCTCCGAACGGGTTGCCTGAAAGTAACCACGCGCTTCTTATTCGAACGCTGCACTCGGGTGTTCCAGGGACATATTCCAGAACAGTTCAGCAGGATGATCTAATTTGCGGTATTACTACAAGGCTTGGGTCCCAAATCCCCGTACGTGAGATTCCTAGTTGTGTTGTTCGTATTTGGCTGCCACCCGCGGAAAAGTGGGAAAATCGAAGCGGACCCCACTTTGGTATTCGAGTGGGTGTTCGTACAACGAAGCTTGAGCCAAATAGAGGATTTTTTGCCTCCGGTAGTTCGTCAGTCGTCGAGCCTTACTGGCCGGGGATGTGGATTCACTTTCGTAGCGAGACATCACGGGGTGTCGAAAGTGACTCAGCACTGATCAAGGTGCGTGGAGATCACCGTGGAATTGATTTTCCAGTCAAAAATATTTCGGCTGATCAGTTCGGTTGGTGGACATTAGGAATGTCACTCTCACCCGACGGCCAAGTTCATTATTTTGCTCGCCAAGGCGTTGATGATCTGACTTCTCAAGATCATTTAACGAGCCAATTTCCATATAGTTTTCGCGCAGAACGACTGAACTCATTCTTCTTCAACTCGTGTAATCTGAATGACGGTACCACATGGTCAACACCATTCGTTATCGATGATCCGTCTGTCTATGTTGTAAACTCGTCACGGGTCATGCAGTTGGTTCAGAGACGCGAAGCATACGAGCTTCGGCGACAACAGAAGCGGTCGGCATACCGCATGTATCAGAGTAGATCTCGCTAGAGGTGTTTCAAGCCTATGTAGGTGGCAATGCGACATGCTGTGTTCGAAGTCTGAGGGCATTTATAACAACAGATACACTACTCAGACTCATCGCAGCAGCTGCAAAGATTGGACTAACCTGCCAGTTTGAGCCAAATGTAGGTACGAGAATACCTGCTGCTAACGGGATACTTATGGCATTGTAAAAAAATGCGAGGAATAGATTCTGCCGAATGTTCAACAAAACGTATCGGCTCAGTTGAATGGAATACGGAAGAGTCTGTAAGTCTCCGCGTATGAGAGTGACATCAGCAGTCTCTATAGCCACATCGCTCCCTGTTCCCATAGCGACGCCAATGGTGGCAGCAGCAAGGGCTGGGGCATCATTCACTCCGTCACCGACCATTATGGTCCGTTCGCCCTTGGAATGCCTTTTAGTAATAAACTGATATTTCTCCTGGGGTGTCAGTCCTGCCTCGTAGTGCTCGATACCAACTGATCGTGCAAGAACACCAGCATTATCAGAATGGTCTCCGGTCAACATTGTGATTTGAAGTCCTAATTGTTGTAGCTGCCTGATCGCTGTTCGGGCAGATTTTTTCACAGGGTCCGTAACGGCTAGCATGCCAACTAGATGTGAATTGATCACAATGCCAGTGACTGTTTTTCCGTTTGCCCGAAACGGATCTGCTGCTTTTCGAAATTCGTTTAGTTCGTTAGTGGGCACACTTTGTTTCTTAAGAAAGGCCTCGTTGCCAAGGGCGACAGGCTTGCCCGCCACAGTTCCCTGTACGCCAGAACCAGGCGTTGATAGAAAATTTTCAGCATTGTTGTGTACCACGAGGTTGCGGTCACGAGCTGCTTGGCAGATTGCGGTGGCGAGTGGATGTTCGCTGTTCAATTCAATCGCGGCTGCCAACAACAGGACCTCTTCTTCGGATTGATTGCTGAGTAGTACGATGTCAGTAACAGTCGGTTGGCCTTCTGTTAATGTTCCTGTTTTATCAATCATGAGACTCTTGCTTTGTCCAAGCGTCTCAAGTGATTTGGCATCTTTGAATAGGATTCCTTCGCGGGCAGCACGACCAACCCCAACAACAATGGACATTGGAGTTGCAAGGCCAATAGCGCATGGGCACGCAATTACCAAGACTGAAACACTCGAGATGATCGCATGTGCTAGTTGAGGTTGAGGGCCGAAAAAAAACCATCCAATAAAAGTTGTGAGTGCTACAGACAGTACTATTGGGGTGAAAATACTAGCCACGGTATCAGCCATTCTTTGGACAGGTGCTTTGCTCCTCTGGGCCGCACCTACAAGCATGATGATGCGTGACAAGAGAGTTTCAGACCCCGTTTTTTTTGCCAAAAGAATGAAACTTCCTCTGCCATTTTTTGTTCCTGCAATGACCTTGTCGCCCTTTTTCTTTTCTACGGGTGAAGGCTCGCCGGTTAATAAGGATTCATCAACATGGCTTGTCCCGTCCAAGAGTGTGCCGTCAACAGGAATAGTCTCGCCTGGACGAACTCGTAAATGGTCTCCTGGATGAATCTGACTTAGCGGCACGTCTTGTTCACTATTTTCGACTACGACCCGAGCAGTAATTGGAGCAAGTGATACGAGTGAACGAAGTTCGTTTCCGGTTTTCGACCGGGCTTGGTTCTCAAGTGCTTGCCCAAGGAGGACAAGTGCAAGAATCATTGCAGCTGCATCAAAAAAGGTGTGTACAAGGTTGGTTCGAGGATTCAGGAATGAGGCTGGAAAAAGGTTCGGAAAGAGCGTAGCTACAGCACTGAATCCATAAGCGGCGCTGACGCCGAGAGTAATCAGCGTAAACATGTTGAGGTGGCCTGTGGCAATACTACGAATGCCGCGGAAAAAAATAGAACGGCCACATGTTCCGATGACGAGACTGGTGAGTACGAGTTGTAGTAACTGATTTA
>WLWF01002117.1_pt1 | contig 14877 bp, 16 predicted proteins | sample 6718331 | NCBI WGS metagenome assembly WLWF01 (sample SAMN12718692, study PRJNA515312) | sponge metagenome | isolation source: marine sponge | host: Mycale hentscheli | place: New Zealand: South Island, Marlborough, Capsize Point | collected 2003-05-01
ATATAATATAAAAAGAAATGACAACTATCACACCCTACCACCGAATCACACTACAAAACCGAGCACTCTCAAATTTAATATGTTATGAAGAAAATATGACATATAAAGAGGTCTATCAAGTTATAGACTATTACATACAATTATTTTTAGATAAAAATGAAATTGATAGTTGTTTAAGTAGAAAATCTGACCCTCATTTCATATCAAGAAAAAAAGGAATATGTCAAAAATATAAATTATATAATACTTCCTCAAAAGGTCGTCAAACCTGTTTTAATCAAAAAAAAATTTATGATTTTTTTGAAAAAGAGAAACACATTTTATATGTTCTTTTTACACAGTTTATTTTTCAACTTGATATACAAATACCAAAAATTAGAAAAGGAGAATATAGACCTAATAATCCTTCATATTTTTGGAGGGGTAGAGAATATAAACCAGTTGATAGAATACCAAGTCTTTACTGTCACGCTTTAAAACAAATAGAAGGTATGAGGAATACCGCTCAAAATTAATTTTTAATTAATACTTGGAATTTATCATGATTTATTCCAAAATTTTCATAACTAAAATGACCTTCATTTTTATTTAATTCTTTAATTTCAAATCCTTCTTCTTTAATCATTTTTATAAATGTTTTTTCATCAAAAGTGTTTATATCAATAAAACTACATCCATCCCTATTACTTTCATAAATAGGAATTTGTAAATGTGCCGTTCCTCCTTTTTTTAAAACTTTATTAATATATTTTAATGCCTCTCTTGCTTCATGTTTTTTCAAATGTATGAAAACAGTAAAAGAAAAAACTATATCAAATTCTTCTTTTAAATCCTGTAATTCAAAAACTTTTAAATTTTGTTCTTTACATGACTTAACAAAATCAGGAACTATATCAACGCCCCATGAATCAAATTCTCTCAAATGTTTTAAGATTCTTCCATTTCCACAACCAAACTCCAAAATTTTTTTATCATAAGGAAAATTTAATTCACCTATGATATTATAAGCATCTACAAAACCACTAATGAAATAATCTCTTTCATTTTTTCCAGTAGGATGAATTGCCTCATCAGGAGTTATTTTTTTATTTTCTTCTTTATCCATCCAGTCTAACCATGTATCTATTTTAGGTGTTTTTAGTGGTCTAATTCTACATATAATACCCTCATGACCGTTTTTTAATCCTTCACTTCCACAATTAATATTTTTAGTTAATCCAATATATTTTTCTTTAACCAAAATATCTTTTTTAATATATTCTTTAACAATTCTTTCAACTCCTTCCCATACTCCAAAATCATCAAATACAATATATCTAACCCCTTTTAATCTTAATGTATTTTCAATATCTTTTTTACATCCTTCAAATGTATGGTCTGCGTCTATAAAAACTATATCAATATTATTAAAAACCCATTTATCTTGATATATATCAAAATTTAAATATTCTACATTAGAAAATTTATTATGTTCTCTACAATATTTTAAATGTTCTTCATTATTTTCCAAACTAATAACCTTATTAAAATGCTTTCCTAAAAATTGAGTTGTATAACCTTTATAAGAACCAATTTCTAAAATATTCATAGTTTTAGATTCTAATCCAAGACTATTAAAAAACTTTTTCATATCGTTTCTAAATTTCTTTGAAACGGTGAAACAATCATCATTAATATCCATATATATTTATAGAAGAAAATTATTTTGAAAAATACACATAAAATTTTTCATCATTTCTCTTTGTTCTATATATTTCTTTTCTGCCATTTCATAATAATGATTACACCATAATAAATATGTTGGAGTATTATCTAATAATTTAATACATTCTATATAATCTTTAACTTCTTCTAATGTTGCGTCCTCTTCATGGTCGTGACTATAACATCTCGGTGTATCTCCATATAACGCCATTTTTCCTAAATTTCCATACGCCCATGACATTTTTGAAACAATAACAGGAATTCCACACGAAATCGCTTCAACTGCCACCATTCCATAAGTTTCATGACTTCTTGAAGGTTGAATTATTAATCTTGATTTTCTATATATTTCTATCATTTTGTCGTATGTTTGATTTTCTAAAACAAATACATTAGGAAGTTTTCTAAATTGTTCTATATATTCTGTTTGTAAATCATGAAAATAACCACCTTTAACAACTAAAAATTTTTTATCTTTAAAATATTCACATAATCTTAAAAATACATCCGCCCCTTTTCTTCTTATTGGATTTATAAAAGTTATATAATCACGGTCTTTAACATTTAAAAATTCATCTTTATAATAATTAAAATCTGTATATGGATTTATAACAGTATAATTATTATTTGTATTATTTCCTATTTGATATTTATTTAACATATCATAACAATTATAAATTACATATACATTTGGATTTTTAGTATATTTAAAATATGCCTTAATATGGTTATGAATAATAAAAATTACTTTCTTATTTTTTAATAAACAATAATCAAGGGTTTTCGGTGCTTCGTCTAATTGTGTTACTACTAAATCAACATCATCAATATATTTTAAATAATCCCTTTCATCTGTTCTATGAACTTTAATATTATCATATAATTTAGATTCTATTTTATGATGATTAGGACAAAGAACAGAAATTTCAACTTTCTCTTCTAATTGTGATTTCAATTCACTTAAAAAAAAATGGAGATATGTTTCTCCTCCTCCTCTGGTTATATCTGCGTAACTTTTTACAATAGATAAAATTTTCATTTTTTATATATATATAATAAATATAAAAAATTTAAATAAAAAAACTTATTACATTATGACATTATACATATTGGCGGTTACTCCTGTTCCTCCAAATTCTCTACATGTTTCTAAAAATTGAAATTGAATAGGATTAAATATATTATCTATATCTTCTCTATCTTCTATTTCACCTTCCTCAACTAATTCTTTGAATTCTTTTTTAGTAAGTTCTTTAAGATTAGCATTTTTTAATATTTCATTAACTTTATTAAATCCCATTTTTTTCCACATGTGTTCTGTTAAAATAGTTGAATCAGGTTTTTCTCTTTTTTCAGTTAATTGAGGACTAATAAAATTTAATTCAAATAATTTTTGAGATTTATTTTTATCTTTCCATTTGTTTAATTCTATAATAGTATGAAATAAGAAATTATAATAAAATTTAGAATCTTTACCGCCTACTTTTCCTCCATATCTACCACCTTTACTAAAAGGAGGGTTAAGGAAAATTAAATCATAATCATGTAAATTCTTAATATTAAAATAATCTTTATTTTCTACATTTACAGAAGGATTAAATTTCTTAATCATTTTAACAAAATCTTTATTCATTTCATTAGCGGTTATATTAGCATCTTTATTAAGTTTTCTAACATAATGAACGACTGAACCTAATCCTGCCGTTCCCTCCAAAAAATTAACTGTTTGCTTAAAAGTTTTTTCATATACTTTTAAACATGATTCAGGAGTAGGAAAAAAATCATCTAAATGCTGACCTTTAAAAACACTATCAATTTCTTCTGTTGTAAAATCAAAATTCTTTTTTAAACTATTCATACCCCTTTTTGAACCTTTTAAAATTTGGTTTAAATCATTATAGAATAACTCACTTTTACTATTTTCTTTTTTTGGTTCTGGTTTTGGTTCTGGTTTTGGTTCTGGTTCTGGTTCTGGTTCTGGTTTTGTTTTTTCATCCGTAGTTTTAGACTTTGCGGTCTTACCTTTTAAATTAGTTGCTCCATCTCCTATTAAATCATATAAAATTTGACTGGCGTTTGAGTTACTTCTTCCAATACCTTTATAAAAATCTTTAAGTTCTTTATTACTTTGAAATTTATCAATTAATTTTTTTGTTAATACACTTGTAAAACCTCTAATAACATTTCTTACCCTTGTTCTGTTAAATCCTCCTTTATCATCTTTTATTTCCTTTAATAATTTGTTTCCTAATTCATTAGGAGGTAAATCAGGATGTTTTAACCTATATTCTAAATGGAGGAAAGTCCATATACAACAAAATCCACCTGTATCTTTTACACCATCAACTTTTTCTTTTTTTTGTTCTTTTGTTCCGTCAAATGTTTGAAGTCCTAATTTTGCTTTTGGATTTTTATAGGTGTTTTTATATCTTGGTCTTAATTCATCCGCCACCGCTTTTGGAAGTCTGGGACATGTTTCAGTAGATTCAACAAATTTCCAATCTTCTCCTGATTCTTTACTGAAATAATCCGCCACTTTTTTTAAAGCACTATTAAATAAATTATTACTTGTTCCATGAGGTTCATAATGTTCTATGGTTTTAGTTTTATTATTAATAATTAAAGCGTTTGCGTGACCTGTTTTATATAATAAAATTGCCATAACATCTTTTCCACCTTTAAAACATTCAACAGATTGATTATAAATCTTCTCTATTGTGGATTGTTTTCTAACTTCTTCAAGGTTAATAATGGATGATTTATCTAATTTTTTATTCATCATAAAAACACAATCATTATTACTTCTATTTAAAACCTCTATATATAAAAATAAAGACATGTTTCTATAACATTCAAAATTAATAGGTTCATTTCTTTCATATTTTTTTAATTCATCTATTAAATCATCTAAATTATTCTCTATTTTTTTATTAACTGTTTTTGGTTCTGGTTCTGGTTCTGGTTCTGGTTCTGGTTCTGGTTTTGGTTCTGGTTCTGGTTTTGGTTCTGGTTTTGGTTCTTCTGGTTTTGGTTCTGGTTCTGATGGAAAAATATCAGCGTTGTTTATGACATAAAGAACAGAAGGCATATTTTTAACATGTTCTAAAAGTTTTAATGAAGATACAGCACTATTTAAATATTTATCTTGAATTCTTCCTTTTCTTTTTCCAGTCTTTACAATAAAGTCAGGATTATTTTGAAATAATAATTCTAAATCTGCTATTACATCTATATCAGCGTAAAGGTTTGTTAATGCTTCATTTTTTTCGTCTTTATTTCCTTTACTCTTAAATAATTTAATTAATTTTTTATAATTATTTTCTTTTTTTGGTTTTGGTTTTGGTTTAGGTTTATCTGGTTTAGGTTTTTTAGGTTTGGGTTCTGGTTTCTTTCTTTGTTTTTTATCAGGCATTTCATATATCATGTTTCCGTTTTCAGTCTTAATATGGAATTCTGGATTTTTCCCTTCAAATTCTTTAATATCTACTTTTTTATGGTCTTGTAATAGTTTAATTAAGTCATCTCTTTTTAGTTTAGAGTAACCGCTTATTTTTACTAATTTATTAAAATTAGATATTGATTTTCTAATTTCTCCTACTGAATAATCAGAAAGTTTTGTCATTATTATTAATAGAGAAAAAAAAATAAAAATATACATTATATATAATGGATTTAACTTTATTAAGTGCTGGGTTTATAGGTTTTAGTTCAGGCGTGGGTTTTTGTATGGTATTAAAATTATTAAATTATTTATGTTGTTAATATATATATGGATAAAAAAGAGTTATACAAACCTTTTATTAGTAAAGCAAAAAATAAAAAATATTCTGTTTATGTCATGAGAGATGGTAAGAAAAAATTAATTAATTTTGGTGACAGTAGATACGAACAATTTTTTGATAAATTAGGACATTATAAAAAATTAAATCATGGAGATAAAAAAAGAAAAGATTTATATTATAAAAGACACGGTCAAACAAATGATAAAAATAGTGCTAAATATTGGAGTCATAAAATATTATGGTAATTTATTTTGAAGGATAATATTTAAGAGTTTTCCAAAAGACTCTTCCTTCCATATCTTTTAATTTTTTATTAGTTAATGATAATAAATCTTTTTTTGAATGTAATTCTAATAATTCTGGAAGTGTAATAGGTGTTTGTTTATTTACTCTAACAAAAGGACGACATACTTTATTTTTTTTATTATCTTCTCCACATTCAATTTTTTTTCCACTTGTTAAAAATGGTTTTACTTGAATCCATTTTTCTTTATTCCATCTTGAAACCCCTTCCTTTTCTTTTTTACCTTTATATTTTCCACCCATTTCCTTATAAACTTTTTGGATATACATACTTCTATATGCTGAATGTTTTTTATAAACTTCTTTTCCTTTTTCAACTGCCTTTTTATATATGTCAGGATTTAAAATATTTTCATTCATATTATTATATAGTAAGAAAAAATTATCTAATATAATATTATATGAGAACTGAAAAAATGCCTATTATGAAATCAAAACCTTGTAACTGTGGTTGTAAAAATGGTAGTTATGGAAGTTTTAAGAGTTATGTTAAAGAGGTTATTACAAAACCTAAACCTGAAAGAAAAAAACCAAAAAAAAAACAGAGTCAAATTTTCTATAAGAAAAAATAATCTATATATATATATATTAAAATGGTGAGAAGTGAAGCATTAATTAAAGCACAAAAAAAATACTATGAGCGTATTAAACACACACCTGAATATAAGGAGAAATTAAAAATTTCAAGTATAAAAAATTATGAAAAATTTAAGAATAATGAAGAATTAAAACAAAAAAGGAATGAATACGCAAAACAATATTATCAAAATAATAGAGAATCTATTTTAGAAAAACGCAAAATAAAATATCAATTAAAAAAATCTCAATATATATTAAATAATGAAGATTCTGATATGTATTCCCACGATTGATGAAAAATTACATTATAAATTAATGTTTTCTATACAAAGAATAACAAATTTTTTTAATAATAATAATATAAAATCAACCGTTAAATTTAAAACAGGTTCTTTAATAAATAGGGTAAGAAATGAATGTATAACAACTTTTTTGGAAAGACCTGAATTTACACATTTATTATTTATTGATAGTGATGTTTATGATTTTGAAGATACTTTAATAGACATGATAAATTCAAATTGTAATGTGATAGGCGGAGCATACAGAAAAAAAGAAGATTTAGAAGGATATAATTTTAATTTAAAATATTCAATAAATCAATCTTTATTAATGGGTGATGTAATGGAGGTTAATCATGTTGGAACAGGTTTATTATTAATAAAAAGAGAAGTTTTTAATAAAATTATTTTTAATTATCCTGATAGAAAATACTTTAAAAAAGGTGTAACTTATTATAATTTTTTTGATAGTTTTATTTATCAAGGAAATTATTTGAGTGAAGATTATGGATTCTGTCATTTATATTCTGAATTAGGAGGGAAAATATACTGTTTATTAAATAGTAAAGTAACACATTCAGGGAATAAAGAATATATAGGTGATTTAAAAAAATTTCTAAAAAATAAAATCTAATTATATATTAATTAAATGAAATTGTTAAGATTAACTTCAAATGACCCTTTGGCGGTTTTCAATAATGATTTACATGATGAATTGATTTTAAAACCAAATTCTAAAATAGGATTACAAAATTTAACTATGGATACAACAGGAGAAGCAATAACTATTGATAATCAAAATAATAAAGTCTTTTTTTCTATAACACCTTCAATTCAAGAAGAAATACTTTTACCGCAAGGAACTTATGACAAATCAAATTTTACTTCATTAAATCAAGCGTTACAAGATGGATTAAATAGTATGATGGCGTGGATTTATGATAATTCAAGAAGATATTTAGGAACAGAATGGACTGTTACATTAAATTCAAGTGGAAAATTAGTTGTATCTATGAAATATGCTGATATATATGGAGCAGAGTTATTAAGTTTAACTAATAATGTAGAAGTTCAAAACGGTGTTTTAAGATGGAAGGATTTTACTCCTGTTGGAGTAAATGTTAATACACATTATTTATATAGTAATTATTTTTGTAGTAGAGGTCAAGGATATATAAGATGTAAAACTTTTAAAATGGAGGATAATGGAAGCGGTTTGAATCAAACTAATGGATATATTTTAGGTTTAATGAGTATAGACCCTACAACATATAAAGGGGGTGAAATACCGATGGAAGATATTGATTATGCTATTTGGGTAGGTCATCCAGATGGAAATTATAGATATTTTGTGAGTGGGGTTCAGAATAACACAACAGAAACTTTAACTTATAATAGTCAAGGTGATGCTGATAATGATAGTCAAGAGGTTTGTATTAATGGTAATACTATTGAAATTAATTATTATAGTCAAGCATCAAACAATTTTAAAGAACCTGTTACTTTATTTCAAGCAGATTACGACGGAACAACTAAATATTATCCAGTATGTATTTTAAGGGGCGGTTATGATTATGCCAGAGCATCAAATATAAGATTTACATTATCACCAAATAACACTACAACAACAGTAGGAATAGAACCAGAAGACAACAATTTAACAGGAACACCACCACAACAAAATAAAACTCCCCAAGTTTGTTATTTAAATTTCCAAAGTGTAAATGTTGCCAATTATTTTGGTTTTAAAAATGAGAATAATCCACAGTTTCCAAATTCTTATGTAGTTTCTGAACCTGAATTCACCGCAGATGAAAAATTTGACCCAAGAGAAATAGGAGATTCTTATTTAATAGAAATGTTAAACATGAAATTAGAATCTTATGATGGTTTTGTAAATCAAAGAAAAAATATTCTTGCTGTTATTCCTAAAAGTAATAATGATAATGGATTAGTTCAATATGTTCCACCTTATTTAAGTATGATTGAATTAAATAATCCAAAAGAAATTTCATTAAGAAATATTAAATGCCGTATAATTAAAAATGATTATACACCAGTAAATTTATTTGGATTATCCACAATTACCGTAATTTTTGATTAACTTATTACTATTTTTTACAAAATTTATACAAAATTATTTTCTAATATATTTGTATAAATGAGTGATATATTTCATGAATATGATAAACCTGAAATTATTTCAGAAGAAAAACCTAAAAAAAAGAAAAGAGAAATTACAGCAGAAAGAAGAGAGATTTTATTAAACCAATTAAAACAAGGCAGAATTACCGCCCTAAAAAATCGTCAGAAAAAAAAATTAATTAAGAAAATTGATAAAGAAGAAAAAAATAAACAAGATGATGAAAAAATAGCACGAAATATATTGAAAAAAAATCCTGTATCAGATGAAATAGCAGATTTAAAAAAACAAATTGAAGAATTAAAATTACAGAAAAAAGAACCTGAACCAAGAAAAGAACCTGAACCAAGAAAAGAACCTGAAACCAAAAAAGAAATTGTAAAAGAAGAAATAAAGGAAGTTATAAAAGAACCTGTAAAAGAACCAATTAAAAAACATGGTATAAGAAAAGAGGATTTTAAAAAATTAAAATTTAATTGGTAAAAAATCTTTATCTAAATATCTTTTTTCAAATGGGTTACTATAATTAATTACCATATATGAATGGGGTTGATTAGTTACTTTTCTAAAAGTTTTCTTAAAAAGTTTCTTATCACCAATATAGTTATGATAATCTGTTAAATAATCTAATTGTCTATCAGAACAACTAAACAAAACCAAACCAGAAGCATTTTCTTGACATACTGTTAAAATATCTGTTGCTTTTTGGGCGGTAAGAATACATGATAATAAAATATGTCTTCCATTACAAAAAATTTTAGAAATTGCTCCATTCATAGAACTTTTTAAATGACCTCCAAAACTCATGTCATCAAAAATAATTAAAGAATGTTTAGGTCTTTCTTTATTTTCAACTGCTTCTTCAAATTCTTCTCTTATCAATTCATAAAGAGCATCCAAAACCTCTTCATCAAAAGTATTAAATACATTATTTTTTGGAATTTCTAATTCAGAAATTACTGTTTTCATTTTAGAATCTAATGACCCACTAAAAATGTATATATTATCTCCTTCAAATTCATTACGATATAATCTTTTATCTTCTTGTAATAATAAATTACCTATAAAATTTCCTTTACCTGATAAAAATGATTTTCCTATAATTAATAATCTAAAACTCATATCAAATAGGTCACCCTTACTTTTATAATATTTCTCATTAGAATCTTTCATTTTAAATATTTTAATATTTTTTGACATAATTATTATATAACAAGAAAAAAAAAATCTTGTTTAATTATAATATGAATAATTACTCTAATATGGATATGATGGATTATCAAAACGCTTTGGCGGAACAATCACAAGAATATAGTAGAAGAGCAGAGAGTATAGCACGACAAAAAGAAGATAATAGAGATTCAAATAATATAACAACCTCAATAACAGAACCATTAGGAGCGGAATTTATTAGAGAAGGGGTTGGAAATGTTAAAACTTATGTTAAAGGAGGTGTTAAAAAATTAGTAGGGAAAGGAGTTAAAAAAGTTGCCTCTAATTTAGGTGTTAAAGAAGAGGATGTTGATGATTTATTGAATGGAAGAACTCAAAAAGTAACTAAATCATTAGTTAATAGAGGTTCAAAAGCATTAAAAAATTATAGACAAAAAACACCATTAAAAGAAGCAGGAAGAAGAGGAGGAAAAGTAAGAACAGTAGAGGACGATTTTTCAGAAGATTGGAGTAAATTAGGAGAACCTCAATTAAAAAGTGCTTTTGATACAAGTGGAGAAGGTGAAACACCTGTTTTAGATTTTTTTAAATCAACCGCCACACAAGACCCTAAAACCTTATTGGACGATGATGACGATGACACTCCTTTAAGTCTTCAACAACCAAAAACACTTTCACAAGATTCAGGAACAACACCACCAAAAGCAGATGAGGAACAAGATGAAGAAGAAGAATCAAGTAAAGCATCTGTAAAAGCACAAGAAAAAGCAGAAGGTAAAAGTTCAGGTTTAGGAGGTGAAGGAGAAGAAGATTTGGAAGGAGCAGATTTAGGAGCGGATGAAGTAGCAGGTGACGAAGCAGGTTTGAATCCTATCGCCGATTTAATAGCATTAGGTTTAGGAATTGCCACCGCTGTTGAAGGTGCTGATTCAGGAAGTAAAAAACCTATTGTTGCTCCTCCTGTTTCAAGTGCTTCTACTCAATTTGGAGTATAATTTTTTTCTTGTTTATAATTATATGCCTTTTAGAATTGATAAAAAAGGAGATAAATTTAAATTATTTAATTTAACAAAAAAAGAATATGTAAAAAAAGATTTTAATAGTAGAGAAGGAGCGGTAGGATTTGGAAAAAATGCCATAAGATATAGAGAAAAAACTGATTCAAAAGTTATAAAAAATAAAATTTTACCAATTAAAAAAAAAAATAAAAAATAATTTAATTAATTTATTTTAGTTAAATTATTTTCTATGTATATATTAATAAAATGGATAAATTTGTTAAGTATCAATCCCAGCAGGGTGGAAATTTTACCGTTAATCAGAATCTCGTTGATTTTGTTCTTCCAGCAGGTCAAGTTTATAATTTACATGATTCATACATTAATTTAAATTGTGTTGTTGATGTTGTAGAAAAAGAAACAGATTCAGGAGTAGGAGTATATCCTATGAATTTAAAATGGAAGCATAATAACGCTGTTAAAAATAATCATTTTGATAATGTAGCAGTAGTTAAAAACGCTCACATGAATAGTGGAAGAAAAGGTCAAATAGAAAATATTAGGAGAGTAGATATTTTAAGACAAAATTTAAAAAATTATGAAAGAAATCAAAGAGAACTTAACGCAGGTATAGACCATAAAAACGCTTCTTGTGTAGCATCACCAATACAGGATAATCAATCAGGAATTTTCAGAGAATTTAATAAAGTTCAAAATAATGGTGTAGGTGCTGTTAAAAGTAGAGATTTAACAATTCTTCCAATTCAGATTCCATTAAATCAGATTTTTGATTTTTGTAACACCAAAGAATTTGATTGTGGTTTTGATAAAGCAGGTGAAAGTAGAATTCATTTAGAATTAAATGTTGATAAATTAGATGTGGAACAATCAGAACAAATTGTTTCTGCTTCATTTCAAAAGTGTGAAGATGTTTCAACAACAGGGGACATAGACCAATTAGTAACTGATTATACAGTAGATAGTTTAAGAGAAGTTCTTTTTTGGGTAGGACAAAAATTAGCATGTCAGGGAACAAGTGTGAATATGACATGGAATCATACCACCGATGGCGTTAATTATGGTGTAGTATCTCAATTAGAATGGGTAGAAGATTCTACATCTCCAAATTATAGAAAAGTTATTATTTCTTTTGAAGATAAATTAGGAACTTTGGCATCAGGAAGTTTAACAGATGTTAAAGTATCACAAGCATCTATTACAAGTGGTAGTTTTTCATTAACAGAAGCGGAAATTGTATTAAAAGAAGTGGCATCACCAGCAGGTATGGAAAGTATAACTTATAATAGATTTTCAACAGAGGAAACTAATGGAAATTCATTAACAAATTTCCAAAGACAATTCCAAGTAGAAGCAGGAGCAACTAATTTATTTGTTTTCTTTCCTTCTGCTGTTGATGGATTAAATTCAGTAAATACTGATATTGTAGATTTTAGATTAAGAATTAATAATGAAGACGCAACTAATAGAGTTGTTGATAAATATTCTCCACTTTATTATGATAGGATTTCTATGACTATGACAAATGCTTCTTTACCTTTGAGAAATCTTCAAGAGCATGTTCCTGATGTAAGTAAATTAGACTATGATGATTTATACGCTGATGGTGATTTAAGATTAGTAAGTATTATGAATCCAACACCTATGACCCCTATTGAGAAATTAGTTCAGGTTAATATTGATGCTGGTGGAGGTGGAGTTAAAGAAATGGCGTTGTTTAAACAGATTCCAAGTGTTATGGTATATTAATTTTTTTTGTTTTAAAAAATAATTTAATTAATTTAATTTATTTAAATTATTTTCTCTGTATATAATAATAAAATGAGTAAAATTTTTGCTGAAATAATACCTGAAAATTTTTTACCTAATGGATACGGTGAATATAATAATGTTGATTTCGTCATGTCATTTGAAAACCAAACACTTGATTTAGGAAGTTTAAGATTATTAGGAGATTTAGAGGTAGTTCATGGAAATCCTCAGGAAGTTTTAAATAGTGCCTCTAATTATGACAAAGACATAAGATATGACCCTCTTGTAGGATGTCATAGTTTCATAGAATCATGTCAGACAGAAATTAACGGAGAAATTATTGAATCAATTACCGAATATCCAAGAATGGTTAAGATGGTAAATTCAGTTACACAATCTCAAACCGACCAAATGAACGCCTCAAATGTAGTTGAATTAAAACAACCTTTTGATTATTTAACTAATGCCGTTTTAAAAGGTGAAGTTGTTAAAGATAATGCCACCGCAGGAGTTAGAGTTAATCCAGATTTTTCATGTAAATTAAAAACTTGTTTAAATTCTGTTGATGGTTCTTTACCTTATAAAAGAAGTGGAGATATTAGAATAACCGTTAATCTTGCTCGTGTATTTGGTGCTTTATATGGTGCTGATGTTGATTCTACTACTAATTATACTATTAAAAATTTAAGACTTGCTTTTACCTCTCATCCTGATGATGGAACTCATGACGACCCTTTAACAGTTAGAACTATGTTGAATATTAAACAATCTATTCAATCATCTTTTAGTAATGTTTCAAGTAAAGTTCCTGCTGTTGTTAGTGCTTTTTCTTGTTCCTTTAATTATCAGAGTGATGAGAACACCGCATTAAATAATAATTTGGCATTAGTTAAAATTCCCTCAGTTACTCAGGTTCAATTTACCTTTAATTCATCTACTAATGAATATATTTCGTATGTAATTAGAGATAATGTTGAGATTATTGATAGATTTATTACTTCTTTTAGAGATATGGGGGTAAATAGTCTTTCATTACAGAATATTCAAGATAATAATGGTTATGGAATAGGTCTAAACATGGGTGGAGATATGATAGACCTCAGAACACAAGCACTAAACACACAAATCCAAAGTTCTTTATCAAGTTCAACACCTTTAATAATGTTTATGTATTTTCATAGTGTAGCATCTATTTAAAAAAATTAAAATAGTATTTAAAAATTTTTATTAATTAATTAATTAATAGTTTATTAATAAAATTTTTTTCTCTGTATATAATAATAAAATGAGTATTTATAATGAAAATATCACAAATAGACTTATTGACCCTGTTTTTGATAAACAGAATTTAAGAACTGAATGGAGATTAACCTCTGATACATGTTATTTAAGTAATTGGAGATTATTAGGAACTGGTATAAAATCAGGAGGAACAACTGATTTAAATGAACTTTTAGGAACTTTGGCATGTATTCAATCAATTCATTTATATGATGGTAATGAATTATTATGTCAGATTAATGAAGCATCAAGATGGAATGCTTTTAAGGCATTAAATAGTAAGAATGATGGTAACATTTCTGTTAATAGATTAACTTCTAATAATAATATAGGTTATATAGCACAGGGAAGAGTTCAAATTGCTTCAAACGCTCCTGATAGAGATGGAGTTCAAATTGAAACCGCTCAACCTGTTACTGGTGGTGTTAATACTACTGACTCAACATCCGCTCAGGGTTGGATTTCCTTAAAGAAAATGCTTCCTTTTTTGGATGCTTCTTTAATCGTTCCAACTACTTTATATAAAAAATTAAGATTAGTAGTTAATTGGAAAAACGCCTCACAATTAAAAGAAGTTGTTAAAGATACTACTGTAACCAATTTAGAAAATTTACTAAATCCTATTTTAGTTGTTGATGAGGTTAATGATGGTGAATTAAAAGAACAATATAGAAGAGAATATAACGGTGTATCTTTTAGAGAAGTAGAACATGATAGAGTTGTTATGGATGCTGTAACAGGTTTAAGTGGTTCAGCATTAACAAAAGTTCAAAATAAAAATTGGTTAGTAAATGGTTTTAATAATAAAACTCTTCATAATCTTGTAGTTCTTACAACTCCAACAGACACAACAACTTATCAAA
>WLWF01002118.1_pt1 | contig 14868 bp, 14 predicted proteins | sample 6718331 | NCBI WGS metagenome assembly WLWF01 (sample SAMN12718692, study PRJNA515312) | sponge metagenome | isolation source: marine sponge | host: Mycale hentscheli | place: New Zealand: South Island, Marlborough, Capsize Point | collected 2003-05-01
AATCCATGCATTCACTTTGCGCCTTGTCCGGGTCATTATACAGTTTGTATCAGAACAAAATTTATTATTTGTGGACCCATTGGACCCACACAATGAACTCCTAGCTAGACATTATGTTTCCGGGACTGGGAGGAGCAGGAGTAGGAACAGCAGTAGGGTTTTTAAAACATTCGTCCTCAAATTGACCACAAGCAGCACAACCTTCTACTCTTGATGACATTATATATATATATAATATTTATACGCACAAAAAAATTATATATATAGTTTAAACTTATTTTCTTGTAAAGATCTCAAATACACCATTATTAAAATTATCAGATAAATATAGAACTATTTTACTATCTACTGCACATTAGGTAGCAATAGCTAGTATTTACCCACAAGACCAATATTCCAATCCATCCGAATATTAAAAGCATGCCGTTGGAAATTCATCTGGACCTTTGAGGCAATAATCGCTATTTTTTATACACTTCTCATCTATCCATGCACATGGTGTAGGTTTAGAGATTGTCACAAATCAATACAGGGGCTCTCGCATATCCAGCGCATCTCAAGTCATCACAACACTTCTCTCTAAAATAAACTGGATTACCAGTCTGCGGATCGCGGACGCCGCAGACATCGTTTTTCTTCTTACAATTTGCTTCTTTTACACACTTACCATCTTTACAACTATACCCTAAACTTATGTAACGAGCGACATTGTGAATGTTAATATTGCTAATACTTGATCTCATATATATATATATATTAATACTATGCATAGCACTTGCCAAAATAGTTTTATTTCTTATATATAATAGATATTTTAAGCAATGCATATTCAAAAGATATCAAATACACTATCATTAATCTTATGAGAGAAAATGTAGAACTAGTTAAATATATTAAATTTTCATCTAATATATTTATTTATATTATACTGATAACCTAGACATAGACATAGGAACAGGAAAAGGTCTACGGCGGCACAAGCACGCACATCTTTTTGTTGCTCCCCCCCTTCGTCCGGGTTGGCCCCAGCTCACAAATTGAACCAGCACAACAGGGTATATTACGATTGGCAGCAACAAGCGCATCCTCTTCACACCAATTCCCGTCCGCCAAGCAGCTTGGGGCCGGCGGCTTCGCGTCTTTACAAAAATCCCCTACTATAAGTCCTGCCAATTGATGTATATCGCACCCGGGGGAATTGTTATCCCCTGCCGCTGGCAAGGTTTTAAATGCATTATATAAAGCCTCTTCACATGTACTTTGTGTGTTATTTGTTAAGGCAGTATTAATATCACAATGATTATTCTTCTTACTACCATCCCAGCCATGCGGCCAAAAGCAATTATCCGGCTCCTCTTCCCCCTTATGTTTTTTCACAAATTTAGTATGGTCACTTGATGTATACTGTTTATTAAATGCTACACATACCCCGTTTTCAATTGTTAGCTTTTGTATACAATCTATACAATCAGTATCAGCTTTCCCGCCCCCATCGCTACTCGTTGCGAGGTCTGTCCTATAAGTTTCTATACATTTTTTTACTGACTGTTTACACAACTCTGCATTGTTATCCCCCATATTTATATATATAGATAACATTTTTTTTTTTACGCAATTAGTTTCCTAAATTAATTTCCTAAATTAATTTTTTTTAAAACAAAAAAAATTTAACACATTTCATTTATCTAAATACTATGCATAATACTTTCCTAAACACTTTTATTTCTTATATCCTATTTAATATATTACTGTTCAAACATTTATTAATTGCATCAAAACAAGAATCTATATCTGACATATATATATATATATATATGAAAAATTTTTTTAAAAAATATAATGATTTATACGCACTATAATAATTCTTACTATTTAAAATAATTGCTTAAATATATTAGGGACTAATTCTTCACTCCAACCAGTGTTAAACCGATGATTTTTACCAAGTTGTATAAGCAAACATTGTTGTTCAACATATCCAGTTTTTGCAGTATTCTGAACTTCAGTTTCATTTTTAAACCAACTTTGAAAGTCAACAGTAAATCTAGTATCTAACGTATCTAAAATTAGTAAAGGTGTTCTAGAATATTCATATCCAACACCATAATCGGCTCTCCAAAATTGCTGGTTATATATCCAATTCGGTAACATTCTTTGATTTTCAACGTATAAATCAAATGCTTCACGGTCACTACCGTAATATACTAGTGGTTCTAAATTATTGGTAGCCACAGCATTTTTACCGCTTACCCAAGTTGCTTTATTAAGCGTCCATTTTGCTCCTTGATACCTTATAGACCATTTCATTTGAAGAGGAAAAACAATTTGAGATAATTCACAAATTAAAGGTTGTTTATCAAATGATGCAGATTGAGTCACTTTTACGGAAACAGGAACATATGTTCCATTATTAATACTAATATGAAACCCAACATTATTACCTTCAAATTCTATCATAAGAGTTGTCCCAACATATTCACTTTCATCATCGTAACCAACACCAAGACGATATTCTGCTTTTCCTATTGCAGGTAATGCATAAGTGCTTGGATTTAATTCTTGAGAATATAACATACCATATGAACGAGGTTGTCCAATAGTTATGACTTCAATACCTGTTGCTATAGGAAAATAAAAATAACCATATTCTGAATCATATTGTAATTTAAGAATTGTATAAACAAACCCTGTAGCATTAGCACCAGAAAAAACAAAATCTTTTTTCGTAAATTTAGGATCATTATTTGATTTATCATTTTGGGCAACATCAGCTAAATCAGGTGTAATTATATAAGCATACTCAAAAATCTCATCAAAAAATAATTGAATACTTCCCTGAGGATCAACAACCCTACGCATAAAAATTGTCCAGTCAAATCCACCAGTTGCTATTTCAGCAGCAGTAGCATCATCATAAATCTTATCATATACATCTGGGTCAAATGCAGTTTGAGAAACAATATTAAAAAATTTATCAAATCCAACTAGATTATCTTGTCCTGCACGAGATATACCAAACATAGCACAATTAAAGAAAGGTTTTTGAACAGCAGTCGCAAAATCTCCTGTATCTGGTTTTGGTATAACATAACCTCCAGTTTTTGCAACAGAAGAATAACCACCCATAATTCCAGTGCAATTTGTCTGAGCAACTCCAGGCACTAATTTATTTCTCACCCCAGTAGTCAATTCAACTGAACCGTAAAAAGCATTTGCACCAGAACCGCTTTGAATATCATTAAGTGATAATACACGCTGTAAATTACCTGAGGAATTTAATTGATTATTTTGATTAACAAAACCTGAGTATTGATTTAATTGTAGAAATTGTGTAGCATTGGGTCTGATTGGATTCGTTCCATCGCTGAAAAACCCATCAAATGTTACATTTGGAATTTGTCTAACATTTACTGAAACACCTTCAGTTTCATTTGACTCAAATACAGTGTGTGCTTTATACATAGCCGGATTACCAGATATATTAAGTATTTTTACTAGATCTTGGAAATAATCAGTTTGACTAGTATATCTTCCATTAGGTGCAAAATACCATAAAGGACATTTAGTAGTAAAACCGGTTTCCCAATCTAATCCAAGACTATCCAATGCATTTGATAAAGGTCTAGTGACTTGTGCATATGGTCTTAATTGATTATCAGCTGGATCATTAGAACAATAAATTACTCTAAATCCAGTTGCTTGATTGTCATCATCTCCACCTATTTCATTAACAATAATTTCATCTTGTTCAAAACTAAAATTTGCTGAATGCAATGCAACTTCTGCGTATGGTGGGATTTCAAGAGGTGTTTGGAAAGGATTTTTAAAACTGAATCCACGATTGGTATTAAAGACAGTTCTACCAGCGTTTTCATTGAAAGAGTTTTTTTGACTTGAGGACACTTGCACCAAAGACATTTTTTATATCATAAGATAACTTTTCGTATTTTTTCTTATGATATAAAAATGGATACAATGAAAAAAATCTACAATAAACCGTATAGTCGTGAAAAAAAAACTGAAAAAGAAAAGAATAAAGAGCATTTTGAACATCTAAATATGCCTTTAACAAAAATGCTAAAACTAAACAAACCACCAAAAAAACCACCCCTTCCGAAACATAAAGATATTTTTGAATCAAATTTGAATCATAAACTTAATCCTGTTGTAAAGACTGCTCAGACTGAATCAAAGCAGATATATCAGAAATATTAAAATCTACTAATTCATCCTCAATTTCATTACCAGCAATATCTGTTAAAGTAACTAGTGTTCCTGAAATATGTAATGGCTGTGAGATTATCTGATGTATTTCATTTAATCTTTCTTGTTGTTTGATTAACATTACTCTTTGTAATTTAATTATATGATTCATTACTGAACGATTGCTTTTACAATATTTTGTAATTTTACTATGTTTATTATAGACTGAATCTTTTCTACAATTTGGACAACAATAAGTAATATCATAATCTTCTTTTAGTTTAATTTGTTTAGTAATACAAGATGGGCAGGAAATCCAATCACACGATTTATTAATAAAGCATTTTACAGGTTGCTTTATTAATTTACAACAACAATTACATTCTCTTTTCATATTAAAATAGATATATATTAAAATTCAGAATTTAGTAGAAAAACATCAGATTCATCTAATCCAAATGCTGATGCTCTGGAATATTCAGATACTCTTGCCTCAAAGAAGTTTGTTTTACCTTCTAAAGATATCATTTCCATAAAATCAAATGGATTACTACTATTGAATAATTTAGGGTATCCTAACTGAATAATCAATCTATCCGCAACAAACTCTATGTATTGACTCATTGTATTAGAGTTCATTCCCATTAACGAACAAGGTAATGCCTCATTAATGAATTCTTTTTCAATATTGACAGCATTAGTAAAAATATCATATATTTCTGTTTTGGTTAGTTTCTCATCTTTTAACTGTGTATATAAATAAACTGCAAATTCAGTATGTAATCCTTCATCTCGTGCAATAAATTCATTTGACTTTGTAATACCTTGTAACATTCCATTCTTTTTTGATTTGATCCAATATATTGCACAAAATGCCCCACTGAAAAAAACCCCTTCTACTATTGCAAATGCGACTAAGCGTTTTGCAAACGATTCATCTGATTTAGTATATTTTTCACACCAATCTGCCTTTTGTTTTATTGTTTTGATATTTGAAACAGCATCAAAACATTCAGCTTTTTCCTTACTATCAATTAGGGTATCAATCAATAAAGAATATGTTTCTTGGTGTATGCATTCCATAAACATTTGAAACGCATAAAAACATCTGATTTCAGGATTATCAATATCGTGTAAAAATCTTTCCATTAGATTTTGATTTACAAGGGCATCAGCAGACGAAAAAAAACATAGGATCATTTTTATAAAATATTTCTCATCATTTGTAAAATGTTTATCAAAATTCTTTTTGTCTTTGGACAAGTCTAATTCTTCAGCAGTCCAAAACACCGCTACTGCTTTCTTGTAATAATTCCACACTTTCTGATCTTGTATTGGGTAGATACTCAATTTGTTCTTTTTTGGAAAATAAGTCATATTTAGATTCTGGATATAATTTTTCTAAATATTTTTTGGAAATGAAACAATATAGTTTTTCTTCCTTTCTTCCCCTGTCATTTCTACCTCCAACTTTAATTTTATGGTTATCTCTCTCATCATAAAAATAATGATAAATTCCATCTTGAAATTCAAAAACTAATAAAAATTTGTAATCAGGAAATGTAATATTTCTAAATTGAATCTTATCTAATCCAATCATAGTTGTAGGATACGTATTATGAAAACAATTTCTAGATTTTATTTCACATACTACTTTATTTGAATGGTCAATACCATCTAATCTATAATAGTTCGTAGTAGGTGTCAAATTGATTGAAAAAATTTTATTAATCAAAGAAAGTATCTCATCTTCTTTCATTAATATTCATTTAGATAAAAAATTATTGAGAAATTAAATATTAATGATAATCTACCCAAAGGTCATATAGTTGTTCTGGATTAGGGTCATCAAAATATAATTCTTTTTTCTTTTTGTTCTTTTGTTGACGAGAAATAGTTTTTTCCCATTTATTTTTAGCATCCTTTTCTGATAATCTAATTACAGTTAAATGATAACGAGGGTGGGGTTTTCTATGGTCATCAAGATATTTTTCATATGCTTGTTCAAGCGTCAATCCACATACCATATATCTTTTCATAGCAAGACAGACTTTTGTATCTAAATTATTATCTTGAATGAATTTCAATAAAAGATCTTCAGTTTCTTGTTTCCAGTTAATCAAACCATTATTATATCCACCTAATTTTTCATTATGAATATGAACTTGATAACATTTATCTTCAACTTTCAATGCAGGTCTAAATATGGTTTCCGGTTCTTCACGATTAAGATAATCAAGATGAATTTTAGTTGACTCCATTTATATATGTCTTAAGAAAAAATATTTAAATTTTACTTTCTTTTCATTAGATTTAATCCTAGTGTTGCTTGTCTTTTGATTTTTTGAGTAATCATAATATCTTTTCCCTTAACCTTCATTTTAGTTCCAACTTCTGCCTTCTTTATTTTTTCCATTATATCTTTACCGATGTCTTCATCTGGTTTCATTTTTAAAGAGGCGTGAAGACCACCAACTTTGAATTTAACTTTTTCAACTTTACCTGTCTCTTTATCTTTGAGTTCTGCCGTATCGTATTTTTTAGGGGGCATTTAATATATTTCATCTTTTTAAAAAAAAGATTACAAAAAGATACTAAACTTGTTCTGATAATCTACCTCCTACATCTGCATTCCCTCCATCGTTTGCTCCAGTCATTTTAAACCAACCACAATCGCTTTCAGAACTACATCGGAAACGATAAATTTTCCAAGCTACTACAAGAAGCAAAACTCCACCACACATTTTAACTGTATCTTCTACAAAGAAATTGACTATTGCTTGTGCATCACTCATTACTTGAATGAGAGAAGAAAATTACCCCGATTTATTTTTATATAATGTTTTTCACATTTTTTTTCTTTGTATTTGATTTTTTGTTGTTGTAATATCTCTTGACGATTAAGTTTATAGTATAAAATACTATAACATCTTTTACAAAATTTTTCGTCGTTACATATACACTTCATATAATTTATTGAAGATTTTTTTTTTTATTATTACCGATTAATTGCTTTATTTGTAATTGTAAATTTTGCTTTTCCTTTTTATTCAAACTATCCTCTAGTCTTGGTAAATCATTTAGTAAATCGGAGTCTTCATATTCAGGACTTTCACTATTCCTAATTATCCTAAAAAAGATTGTTGAATTTTTATCAAGAACATTCACTAAATTACCAGCACTATCAGTAATTTCTATAGTGATACTGCTAATTGTTCGTTTTCTCTTATTCACAAATGTCATATATTCTGCATCTGAATAATAAAAATCTCCTGATCCATATTGTTTATTACTAATACTTACTACTGGTAATATGCTATTTGTTCCAGCATTATTTATATATTTAAAATTATCTTCAGGTAAATCAGATCTTACTAAATAAAACGGTGAATCAATTTTAGAGGCAAGACCGGTGCTATATAATTTGGAACCAAAACTAACAAGGTCACTGTTTTCAACTAAAATAAACATTTCATTATTGATTAACTGTTGATTGATTCTAGAAACTCCTCCTAATATTTGTGAGACATTTATTAAACTACTAGTTGCTAAATCAACTGGATTACTTTTTGCTACTCCACCAAGAAGACTACTTACAATTTGTTCGCTTCTATTCACTGCAGTTATACCAATAATAGATATATATGTCTGAGATGGATATTGTGTAGTATCTTGAATTGTATTAACTCTGTTTCCTTGTAATGTATTAAAATTAACTGGTATTGAGGCTTGGGTTGTTATTGGACGTGAAATATATTTCTGATCTTCATATGAATCAGGATTTTCTGATAACAAGTTTGCAGTAAAATTACGAGTTTGATTGCAATATTGATATGGATTTGGTAATATGTCAAATGAACTGAATCCTATAATATTCCAAAAACTTCCAGTAAAAGTATCTATATTTGCAGTTTCATTGAAATCAATCAAAACATCATTTGATGTAAAAAATGTATCACAGGACATACCACATCTTTCAGCATATGTTGCTCTAATATTTGGGCATATTGTCATATTTTCAGAAAAAGGTTCTTGATTATTTGGATTCACTTCAGGCAAAAAACCATCACTGTTTGGAACTGTTCCATCATATTTTATTACCATCTCTTTACCGGATGCTGAACCCCAAAAAGCAGATGGAACAATACCACCGGATCCAATGGTAGTTTGACCTGTCTGACCCATACCATTTTTATCATCTGGATAATATATAACTCCATCATTATATCTGTAAACACCACCCCAAGAATTATGTCTAGCATTTTGATTGAACATAAAAAATCTATCATTGTAATTTGTATTGACTGGATATTGATAAAAGAAATTTCTAGCACCAGTTATAAACCTCCAATCTACTACATCAACTCCAGTATTAGTTACATCTGCTTGTAGAACATTCCAATCAAAATGGAAATGTTTAGGTAATTCAATTGCACCATTATATAATCCACCATTCAAAATTTCCCATTGGTCTTGATTGTAAAAGACACAGTCTTGACCAAATTGTTGATTGATTGGAAAATTATTTGAATATCCTACATATTTGTTATCTACTTTTTCTTCTGAAAATCCAGTTGAAAAATCAGGTGCATCATTTTTACTAATACTATCATCATTAAAAAAATATGTATAAGTATAAATAGAAAAATTTACTGCAGTTGCTAGTGATAAATTTTGAGTATTTTGTATACCTTGAAACCATTTATTCATTACTGTTTGCGGTTGAAACCACTGTTGAAAATAAAATCTGGAACTACCATCTGCATCAAAAACTAATGCCGGATTTTTCGCACCTATTCCAATGCGTGTTTCATAGTTAATATTACCATATGGAAATTGAGAATCATTAACTGGTAGTCTATTCTTTCGTGAATCAAATAAATATTCTGGGTTTTGATTTCGTTCTTGATAACTGCACAACATAGCTGTATAGTTACGCCAAGATGATTTTTTATAACAGTATCCAACCCCAAAACGATGATAATATGTTGCTCCTGCAGATTTTGTAACTGAATTTACTAATCTTCCAGTCAAAGTAATAGTATCATTTGTATTAGCAGGATATGTATGAGAGTGATCAGACTGACTATTATTATAATCCATAAAACCAAAGTTTTCCATCTTTATACCACCTAGTTTATCATATATCCAAGAATATGCATCTAATTGTAAATAAAAAACATTTCCTATTTTACGATATGAGATACCAAAGTGACTTCCAATATTTGTTGATGTATCAAGTGATGTTGAACCCTTTTTTAGATATTCATCTTTCTTTATTAATGTTAATAAACCTCTTGCTCTATTTCGTAAATGGAGGTCATCACCACAAGTTAATCCATCAGAAAAATCAGAAGTATTACTTGTTTCAATAACAATATGTGTAAAGAATGCAAATTTTTCAATTGAATTTTCAGTAATAATAGAATCTGCAGTTGAATATTGAATCATTCCATCTTCTACCTGTGCTTTCACAAAATTATAATATAATACACATCTTGCTTGAACTTCTGCTAGTGTAGCATACGATTTATCTTCCAAAATATATTTTCCTAATTGTGAAAGATTACCAATAGTAACAGTTGAAGAACTATTAATACCATACATATATTTTTCCTGTGTGGTATCAACTGATCCAGCAACACACAATTTCATACCTTCCTGTTTGAAGAGTGGATATTTAACTAAAATAGGCATTAAACTAGGTTCATCTTTATCATCAGTTGGACTAGGTTCACCATCATTCATTAAAGACCATCTTTGAAAATTACCGTATGTTCCACCTATATTGGTATTACCTCTATTATAATTGAAAAAATAATCGTTGCTAGTTTCCCAATCATCAGAATTTTTAACACAATAAGTAGCAGTTTTAGTTGCTCCATCATTATTTCTATTCTGACCTACTGGAAACCATACATATGGTGTTCCATTACTTCTTAATCCTGTAGAATTAGCTGTTGCTGTGATAGAGTTCATACCAATATACATAGGCATTGATGGCGGTAAATCCTCTGATACTGGCGGTGTTAAATTTTTCAAGACTGCAGTTCCTCCACCACCTGTAAAATTAGCAGGTAATTCTGAACCCCAATATAAAAATAAAGTAAATGTATCACCAGTATTAGTGCTGGTTATTGTGCCGGTTTGTTTGAGTATTTCCAAACGATTGAAAACCCATCTTCCATTTGCAGTATTATAACTTAATGCTGGAAACTTGTTTATTTGTCCTGTTGAAGGTGCAGTATTTGATATTTCAAAATAACTTTTTGTTTGACCATAAATTTCTGTAACCTGGCTAGCACCTGTTCCAATAGTAGGAATATAAAAAACTAAATTATATTGAACACCATAATTACCGCTACCATTTGGCGCAGAATTCATATCACTCCAACTATTTGGAAATGTTCCACCACCTACAACCGGTGAAACACTCGTATCTCTACCCCCTGAAAAATTATTCAAACATTGTTCTAAATATAATAATAAATCAAATGATTCACTATTCGCTCCATAAACACTTGAATCTGCTTTAAATTTAAGTCCATTTACTGACCCCATCGTCATAGGAAATTCACGAGAGAAACCAGAAATTTTTTTATCATTTTTATCTACAAATAATGTGTTTACTGTATTACCTTTTTTTGACACAAAACCAGCAGTTAAATTTAGATTTGGTAATGGAACTGGATACATTGCATCAAAATATCTAAAAGCAGGTGTCCAATTTTCTTTTAAATCTGAATTAGGTGCATAATCATTATAATATGTTAGATTCAATTCATCCGTAATAAATGATGCAATATTACTTGGTTGATAATACCCAATTGGAAATTTCATATCTACATTTTTAAACCATCTTTCATATCTTCCATTATTTTTTCTATACATCAAATAATACCTGTTTCCGGTATTAGATTCATCTAATATGCTTTGTGGGTGAAATTGATTAATACTTATACCTGTTTGAATTGCTTTGTTAATCAAAAAATCAGTGAAGGTATCATAACCTTGACTTCCATATTCATCTAATACAGTTGTATTTTTATGATAAAAATCAGAATTTCTCTCATTCTTCAAACATTCATATGTATTGACTAAAGATACTCTTACATTTGTTCCATTACCTCCAGATCCGGTTGCAGTCCACGAAAAGACCGGTTCATTTGTAGATGGTGTATTATCTGCTATTTGATAAGCAGGAACACTAAAACCAGCACCTAATTTAAATTTATCAGATAATGACCACGCAATAGAATGATATGGAAATGAAACAACATTCAAACCGTCCATAGTTTTCCAATAATTAATATTAAGACTTGCATTTACAGTTGTAGCATTTGGATTATTTTCATCAAATAATTCTATAGAATTTTCTATATTTTTAACACTCAACCAAGAACCCAATGCTTGTATAGTATCACCTTCTTCTAAAACAATAGAGGGTATTGTTATTCCCCAAGAGGCGTTACCATTACTAAATGTTGCCTGTGATCTACTACATTCTATTAATATTTCATCGCAGTTCTGCATATTTAATATATATAGAATATTTTAAATATGCAAAAAAATTAAACATAATCTGCTACTAGAACGTTTCCGCTTGCACTCACTGAAAAACTACGTAAAAATGAAATAAAGTAATATAAAAGATTACCAGTTGTAATATCAGCATTATTTGAAGTGCGTTTGTAAAGTAATCTTACGGAACTGTTACCATTTTGAAGTGGCCGCCCCATATCATCAGTTAGATTTACAGCACTGTTATTTACTGCACCTGGGAAGACTGCATAGTTCGCTCCAGAAAATGTTTGTCCAGCTGGGGGGAAACCATTGACTCCAGCGTTTGTTTTTGCGAAAAGGGGTTTTGCAATATTCGCTGGAACATCATATAATTTATTGAGTCGTGAGTAATTTTCAGCCATATTTTGATTGTTATTTGGATACACTTGAGAATCATTGATAATATAGTTAGAATTCTTTTGAGTTAGAACACCGGATGAATAATATTTTCCGAAAGCACCTTGTGTAGCTCCAGCACCAATAAGACTGATTGCTTTAACATTTAGGAGTTTATAGTTTCTGCACGCTAAATCGTGTTCTGATTCAACAAGTCTAGTTGCTGTAACAGTTGGAAGACTGATGATTTGAGTAGCAACATCAGAAAAGTTAAAGGTTAAATTGTCCTTCATTTTTTCAACAATAGACATACTGACTGCCGGGTCATCGTAAACTATGTGGTCAGTCAGGAGTATGCAATCTCTTTGCACAAGAGGGGTTGCAGTATCCGCAAAAACAGCACCATTAGAGACAAATATATCACCATCCGCACCATCTACACGAAAGATTATATCAATAAATAGTTCTTCCATCATACCAACAGGTAGTTGAGTATTGTAAAGAAGTGGGAAAAGTTCGGCTAAGGTTATTTGAACCGTTGGGATTTGATCAATATCTGCAGTCGCTTCAGCAGTAGTAGGAAGGACACAATTTGATTGAGGTTCAATTGCTGCACCATTTACATCAGTAACACGAATAGCAGATGGTCGTATTACCTGACCTCCTTCACCTCCAGCAGAGGTTGCTTCAAGTGCTAAATTATTTGACATTGAGAAGTAGGACATATCAAGATATGGCGCTTTAAACTTGTGGTAAGTATTGCTTCTAAAAGGAACTTCTACAACTGACTGTTGTGCAAAGTGACGATTATGATAGATGACTTTTCCTGATTTTGTTGAAAGAATTGCTTCAGAAATTAGAGATCTTGCACCAATTAGCAATGGGTAGCAACCATTACTAAAGGCAGGCATAGCACATAATTGAATACAGGCATTAGCACTCATTATACCTTGCTGACGAATTTCAAACCGAAGTTTCTGTTGAGAAAAACTGACTGGTTGTGTTTTATATGTAAAAGTTTTTGATGAACGAGGATCACTCAAATTTTGCACCTTAAGTTCTTCTGGTAACTCCATATTTACAATAATTATATATTATTTATTGTAAATTTTCTTAAACAATATTTTAGTTCATTACACGAATACCATCTTTTCCATACATAATTTTTACTTTTGATAATACATATACATTTTGGGCGTTACTTGTTCCGTCTTTAAGAGTGCTTGTAAGTTCAAGTGTAAGAGGCGATGAATCAAAAGATATTCCTGAATTGTAACCAAGAATATCGTATGGAATACCATAACATACATTTGCCTTGTTAATATCTTTTAGAAGATTAGCAGTAGTAATTAAATTTCCAGTAGAACCGATAGCATAACGAATATCGTTAGTTAGTGAATCTACTGAAGATGTAGTTAGTTCAGATATTTTAGATAACGACATAAGATAGTATCTGTGTAATTCTGCTTCAAGTGAATCTGGAACAACCGATAGATCATAGTTAAATGGAACTTGAACACCATTACGAAGAGCATTCACTTTGACTAGCTGATTTGATGATGGATTACCGGTCATTTCTGATAGACGAATACGTGCATTTTGATCAAATGCATAATTATTAATGAATACTGCAGGACAGAATGAAAAAAGAACAGCGATCACATCAGAAAGACCTAAACTGTATGTAGCAGTTTGTTGAGTGGATTGCACAGTAGAAAAGAGCGATGAAAAAGTATTGACTTCTAGCACACCTTCTGACATATTAGCAGTAAGACTGCGTTCTTCATCATCTCCGACATAGTAGCAACCAACAAGAGCAAGATCAAATAATTCATATTGTGGTTGAATAGCATCACTAGTCGTAAAGACTGCTGAATCAGGTGCTAATTCAATGGTCAATACAACGCCTCCAATCTGCTGGAGGGGCACTGAATCGGCAGAAGCCATTGTTACACCCATAAAAACAGGTGTAGAAAATTCAACACCATCAGTATTATTAGACATTTGAGGCATAATATAGGTTTTCATAAAATTGTTGGATTGGGTAGAAAGCATTTCTTCACCAAGTTCATTGCGGAAAGAAGCACTATCTTTGATAGCAGGGAGAATGCTATTGACAAGAATAGGATAATTTACGATACGCTCAATAACAGCGCGAGAGTTACGAGATGAAAGAGTCATAGTTTGGAAAGCAGAATTTACGCCTAAATACTGATTAATTTGAGTGTTTGCAATAGAACCCCCAAAAGTTCCTGCTTTAACACGCATTTTACCAGTGACTCGTAAATCCTTCATTTTAAGAAGAACATTTGACGATGGTAGTTCAAAAGAGATAATAGGGTTGGCTTGATGACCGAAGACATTATCGGCAGGGCTATTTTGCGGGAATATCCTGAAATTTTGGAGACCATTCCCAGTTCCGGCAAATTGAGGGACAGACATTTAAAATATATTAATATAAATTCATAGAATTTTTCTTAATAGTATTGAAATAAAAACTATTAAGAAATTTAAGCCCAATCCTAACGCACCACAAAGCAGAGCAATCAGCGGTGCTCCAGAGAAAGGAACGGTAGGGGCTCAAAAAGCATCTAAAGCGAAAGCAACACCTGCAAGACGTGGAAGACCAAAAGGTTCTACCAATAAAGCCACAGGGGTAACAACTCAAAGAAAAAGTGCAAGAGCAACAAAAGCCAAAGGAACAGCTCCAGTACCAGCTAAAGGAAAAACATCAGGTCTCAACAAAAGAGAAAAAGGTGCTCTTGC
>WLWF01002119.1_pt1 | contig 14857 bp, 19 predicted proteins | sample 6718331 | NCBI WGS metagenome assembly WLWF01 (sample SAMN12718692, study PRJNA515312) | sponge metagenome | isolation source: marine sponge | host: Mycale hentscheli | place: New Zealand: South Island, Marlborough, Capsize Point | collected 2003-05-01
TAGGACATAGATCTAGGCCAGTGTGTTGTTTCATAACTGGTAACATTTTAACTAATAAAGTATCCATTACAAAATCACCATAACATGAATAGGTATTAGGTATTTGTTGATCGGTCCATGTTCCAAGAATCGGGGACTGTGAGTGTATGTTATTTTCATACATAAATCTTGTTGCATCTCTTTTAAGTAAGAAATAATTTAATATAAAATTAGCCATTTCATAAGATAAAGCTTGTTTAATTACTTGATATTTTTTTTGTTGAAACGTCATACAAACATACCTTTCTGTAAAAAATTAAATGACACTGATATTCTTATATCATTAGATTTATTAGGATCAACACAATGCATTAACCAAGATGGAAACATAATACATCTTCCAGCAATAGGTTCATAATGTGTTTCTCTAAATAATCTTGTAGGTTTTTCCCCTTCTTTTTGTTGAGGTCTACACATTGCAGCTGATGATCTTGGGTCATCTATTTTTAAATCTCCTGAATTTTTAGGAGCTTTTATATAATAAACACCAGACCATAAAGAATTAGGATGTTGATGTGCCCTATTCATACCACCTGGTGGATTTATATTAGCCCACATATTACCTAATACCGGTTCACTTTCATAATATTCTTGTTCATATATTGTTTTTTGACAAGCATATAACATATCAACTAATTTTTTAAATTGCGGTAACTCTGACATATTAGTAGTTGAATGCCAACCTTGTACATTAGTTCTTACAACACCTTTATCTTGTTTAGACCAAGCTACAATATCTCTTTCCAATTCTTGATTAAGAGTTGGGTGTTTTATATCTGCAATATAGATAGGTGTTGGAAAATGAAGTTCTCTAAACATTATTTAAATGGTGTTCCTCCAAACCACATTACAAGTGATTTTCTATGTCCTTTAATAACAGGTTTTACTCTGTGTCTTATAAATGATGCAAAGAATATTGCATGACCTTGTTTTAGTTTTGCAACTTTACCTTCAGTCATTAATTCCAAATCTCCACCTTCAAACTCTGATTCAGGAGAAAGTAGACAAGTCATAGATATTTTTCTAACAGGTGGTTCATGAGCCATGTTCACATCATTATCTACATGCCAATCATAAAATCCTCCTTCAGGATATTCTGTGTATTGTGCCATCTCAGTTATTGTCATTCCATCAAAACCAAAGTGATTACCATTAGTAGTCTTCATAATTTTTTCTATATCTTTATACATGTCAGCCATTTTTTTAAATGGTATCCAACTAATATGTGAAGTTCTAGTTTTAGTATCTATTACTCCTCCTTTAATACCTTCTTTGCTACCAACTTGTGCGTTTTGTTTAGGCTCTGATCTTCCTGATTCTATAATCATTTTACATTGTTCAGGTGTAAATATTGGTTTAGTAGTCTCAACTATAAATGATCTCCATCGTGGTTCTGTTATCATATTGCTCCTCTGTTTTTAATTGGATCAAACTGCACATCACAATTTGCAGCTAATGTTCTTCTAGTCTCTGTCGTTCCATTGAATGGATAAACACAGTGTCTCATATCATATGGAAATACATAAAAATCTCTAAGGTCCATTGGGGGTTGATAATCAATCTTTGCAAACTGACCATTACTTGCACCCAGTATTTGCAGTCTTCCGTTTTGTGGAACTGCATCATTTGAATATTCTCGACCATAGGTTGATGGTAATTTTAAAATCATGACAGAAGATAAACCTGTAAACAAAGTTCCTCTATGAATATGTGCTGGATTGTATTCGTGTTCTTTCATTTCATTCACCCAAATAGAATTTAAGTGTGTATCATATTCTCTAATTTTATTAAATGCTAAATAGTGTTTGAATATTTCCATGAAATAATTTGTAACATCTTTAGGTAATATATTATGTCTTTTAACTTTAGATTCATCTTGACCACCGTAAAACAAAGAATGTTCATTTTCAATCTTACCTACTAATTGACCATTTGCAGGATGTAGATTATGAAAATTACTTTCGTAAATATGATTAATCGAATGAAATATATCAAGTGGTACCTGATACTTTAGAATCGATTGACCTAAAAATACAAAATCAAAATTTAATGTGTTGGTATTCATTTTTAATTCTTTTAGGTATTTTTTCTATGTAAGGGTTGTATACTTTTCTAACAGGTCCTTCAAATAGTTTATGCATATTATCTCCCATTACTGTATCATCGTAAGAAAGACCATTTACATTAACTTGATCTAAGTTATCAAATCTATGATTAAAATAAGGTTCATCTAAAAATTGATATATTTTTCTAAGTTCTTCTTCTGGATTTGTAACTAGATCATCGTATTTTACAAAATGACATACTTCTGGATTTTTAAAGGCATTTTGAATAGCTGTAAGTTGTTTTACAATTCCACCGTTTTTTGACATTAATGAAAATAATTTTTCTTCATCATTATTTCCTAATTTGTTTACAAAAGAATTAGGGTTTTCCGTATACCATTGCATAAAACTAGCTAACACATCCATTAAATCTCTAAGTAACACTATACATTTAAAAGGTCTTTTATAATGTTTTTTTATTAATTCAAAATTTCCAGGTGTCATAACAGGACCACGATCTATAATAATACGTTGTGGCCAATCTTTATAGTAAGTATCAAATACGACATCTAATACATTATCTAAAGATTTGTGATCTGGATAGTTTTTAAACACGTCAGTTTGTTTAAGTAAAAACAAATTTTTTATTATTTCTAATGTAATAGAGTTAGGTGTTGTAGCTATTTCAGGGTTTTGGTTCATAATACTTGCAAATAAAGTATTACCAGATCTAGGTTGAGCTACTAAAAAAAACAGTTTACGGTTTTGGTTTTCCATGCTGTTCAATTTGCTCTTTCTCTTTGTAACTGCTTTCTAATTCACCAGATTTTTTAATTCTTTGTAGAGATTGTAATTGACCCATTACATTAAACACTTCAGACTCAGAAGAATTTGCATTTAAACTTTTTGCTTTTTCTGAATACTGTAATCCATAAGATTCTAATTGATGTTGGTTAACATCTTTATCGTTAAATGATCCATCATTAAATTCACCTTTTAATTTAGACCACATTTTAATTTCTCTCATTCTATGTTTTGCAGTTTTTTCCATAGAAGCTTTAGCAAATCTACATTCATCTAAATCTATTTCGTATTTAGTTTTTTTATATTCATCTTCTTCTTTATCTATTTTCTTTTCTAACCAAGTAATCTTTGCTTCGTTTCTTCTATAATCAAATGATAAAGTCATTAAGTTATCTAAGTAAGATGATTGTTCCCTAACACACTGCCAATATTTTGCAGCTTTGGTTGGATATCTATTATCTTGTAATACAGAAAATCTTGCTTCTGTTTCTGTTCGAAACATTTGTTTTTTAGTCCAAGTATCTCTAAGCTCATCAACCATACCTTTAAAGTCGGTTAAATCTTGTTTCTCTAATAAATTATTTAAATGAGTTTCTTCTTGTTGTATTACTTCTCTGACGTCTTTTTTCATAGCTTTATCCTTTATAGTTGTCTCTTATATATACTAATTAAAATATATTACAAGGTTTAACTGTCTGTAAAAGTAACTGTAACTGGTGAACCTGCACCTGTCCATTCTTCTGTGGCTGCTGTGTTAGCACCGTCTTCTCCACCAAATACAATTCCTAAAGTAGCATTACCTGCCGTACTACCACTATAAAATTGTGTTGCAGTATTTATATCATCTTGTTCTGACCAAGTTGATCCATTATATAATTCTGTTTTAGCAGATAAAGTAGGTGTTGGACTTTCGTTACCACCAACTGCTAAAGCAGAAGTATTACTCGCTCCTATTGAACCACCTATATTATCTCTTCCAGTATTTAAATCTCCAACTTCTGTCCATGACGTTCCATTCCAAGATTCTGTATTTGTTACTCCACTTGGAGTTCCTGGTGTATCTCCTCCAAATGCTAAAGCGGATGTTTCAATACCTCCTGAGCCTAATCTTCCTCGTGCCGTATTTAAATCGTTAACTTCAGTCCAACTTGAACCATTCCAAGACTCTGTTAAAGCTATTTCAGTTGTTGTTGGTGATTCTCCAGCAAAAGCTAAAGCAGCGTCAGCGCTTATTCCTACTCCTCCAAAATATCTTCTACCTGTATTTCCATCTGTTGTTTCTGCCCAACTTGATCCATTCCATTCTTCATTTTTATTTGAAGTAGAAGGTCCAGAAGGAGTATTGTCTCCAAAAAAAGCAAGTCCTCCCGATACTGTTCCTGATGTACCCATACCTCTAGTAGCCGATTGTAAATCTGCAACTTCTGTCCAGGTAGTTCCATTGTATTGTTCAACTATTGCTGTATTTGCGCTTGTGTATCCTCCTACAGCTAATGCAGCTGTCTGTATTCCAATTCCTCCTGGTATACTTCTAGCAGTGTTTAAATTACCACCCGTGCTCCAAGCTCCAACAGTCGTAGCAGCTAAACCTTTTAAAACATTATCTGTCGAGTTATACCAAACTTGTCCTTGAACAGGATTCGATGGGTCTGATGCCAGTACCTCGATATTTGTTCCAAAAATTTCTTTGTATGTTGCCATAATTAATCCGTAGTTATTGTTTTAGTTGTAAAGCTTGGTTTTGTCCATTCTTCGGTTGCTGTTGTTACAGGAGGTTGTCCTCCAAATGCTAAAGCAGATGCTTGAGTTCCAGCTCCACCTAAAGCATATCTTGCAGTATTTAAATCTGTGTCTTCAGTCCAGCTTGAGCCATTCCAAGATTCTGTTGCTCCAGTTGCACCTGGTCCAGGATCTCCTCCAAATGCTAATGCTGCTGTGCTATCAGCAACTGCTCCACCTATCTGAACTCTGGCTGTATTTAAATCATTTACTTCTGTCCAGCTAGTACCATTCCAAGATTCTGTTGCTCCAGTTGCTGGTGGAGTATCTCCACCAAATGCTAATGCTGATGTTTCAGTACCATCTCCTCCAAGATAATTTCTACCAGTGTTTAAATCGTTAACTTCAGTCCAACTAGTTCCATTAAAAGATTCTGTTAAAGATAAATATGTCCCTGGAGTGCTTCTTCCACCAAATGCTAAAGCAGCTTCATTATCAGTTCCAGCTCCTGCAAGTTGTCTTCTAGATTGATTTAAATCACCTGATTCTGTCCAAGAAGTTCCATTCCATTTTTCTGTAAGAGCATATACAGTTCCATCTGTACCACCAAAAACCACAGAAGATGTCTGAGTACCTGCTCCAGCAAAAAGTCTTCTTCCTTGGTTTAAATCATTAACTTCTGTCCAGCTTGATCCATTATATAATTCTGTTACTGCGTAAGCTCCATTTACTGGAGGATTTTCTCCACCAGATGCTAAGGCGGCTGTTTGAGTTCCAGCACTTGCTAAACCTCCTCTAGCTGTATTCAGAGCTCCACCCGTAGACCAAGCACCGACTGGAACGCCCGTGTTCCATTCTTCTGTTCCTTGAGCATCTGAATTTCCTGGAGCACCACCCCCAGTTACCATTCCAGCAGATGTTGTGCCACTAATAGCTGCTGATAAACTTGATCTACCAGTATTTAAATCATTTTGTTCCGACCAAGATGTTCCATTATATAATTCTACGTTTGCTCCACCACCAGCGGCTAAACTTGCTGTATTGTCTGTACCAAAACCTATAAAATTAGTTCTTGCAGTATTTAAATCATTAACTTCCGTCCAACTTGAACCATTCCAAGATTCTGTATTAGCTACTGTTCCAGGATCTAAATTTCCACCAAAAGCTAATCCAGCAGTTGTAGATCCAGCACCTGCAAGTAAATATCTTGCAGTATTCAAATCTGAAACTTCTGTCCAGCTAGTTCCGTTCCAATTTTCTGTGACAGATTGCATTGGTGGCGGTCCTTGCCCACCAAAAAGTAATCCGGCAGTTTGAGTGCCACTAACAGCGGCAGCAAATTCTCTTGCTTGGTTTAAATCATTTACTTCAGTCCAGCTAGTTCCATTCCAACTTTCAGTTAATGCTGAATATCCAGGTGCTGCTCCTGAAGCATTAATAGCTGCTGGTTGTGTTCCAAAACCAAGAGTTTTATCTTTTGCAGTATTTTGATCGTTCACTTCAGTCCAAGCTGAGCCATTATAAGATTGTGTTATTTTTTGAGCACCTGTAGGAGCAGGGCCACTAACTCCTCTGTACCCTCCAAAAGCAAGTGTAGCTGTTTGAGTACCTGCTCCACCATGATTACCTAATCCTATAGTCATCAGATCACCCGTAGACCAAGCACCTGTAGTAGTTGGAAACTGAAACTTTAATACGTTATCAGTCTCGTTATACCACACCTGTCCCGTTATAGGATTATCGGGATCCGTAGTATAGTCTTGCACCTTCGTGCCATGAATGCCTTTGTACTCAGCCATTTTAAATTTATTCCTCTAATGTTATGTCAGCGGGTCTTGTGTTCATCTCTACTGCTGGTGCTTTCTCAGCATCAGGTAAAGCGTCCCACGCAGCTTGTGCTGCTTGAACCTCTGCATCAACAATCGCTTGTGCCTCGTCTTTAGTTTTAACAACTCCTGCAACTTTAGCAACCCAAAGATTACCATGTTTGTTGTATGCAGGAACTTGCCAAACATCACCAGGATAGCCTTTAAACGTGATTCTAGAAGATTCAACGTGATCGATGAATCCCTTTCCCCAGTTTTCTGCTACACAGTATTGATATGTTTTTGCCATAGTTTACTCCTTTGTTATTAACTTGTTGTTATTGTTTTTATCACATTTGAGGGATTGTTCCACTCTTCTGTTGCTGCTGTAACTCCTGGTGTCGCTCCACCAGAAGCTAGTCCTGATCCAGTAGTTCCAGTTCCTTGTGTATATACAGCTCTAGCTGTATTTAAATCTGTTGTTTCTGACCAACTTACTCCGTTCCATAATTCTGTATTTGCTTTAGGAGATGGAAAACCTCCAAAGGCTAATCCAGCAGTTGCAGTTCCTGACGACCCTATTACATGTCTACCTGTATTTAAGTCATTAAGTTCAGTCCAAGAAGAACCATTCCATGATTCCGTGTTTGCGTTTGTAGCATTACCACTTGAATACCCTGCAAAACCTAACGCAATAGTATTATCTGCTCCTACCGAACCTAAAGTAGCTCTTGCAGTGTTTAAATCTGCAACTTCAGTCCAACTAGTTCCATTCCAAGACTCTGTTTCAGTTGTAAAGGACGGATTATCTCCACCATAAATTAAACCTGAAGTTTGAGTACCATTTCCTCCGTTTTGTCTCCTAGCAGAATTTATATCTGTTGTTTCTGTCCAACTTGTACCATTCCAAGATTCAACATTTGCCACTCTATTAAGAGGGGCTCCTGTATCCCCTGCTGCCATTAATGCAGCTGTTTGAGTTCCAAATCCTGAAGCTAAGTATCTTCCAGTATTTAAATCATTTAATTCTGTCCAACTTGTTCCATTATAAGATTCTGTAACTGTTAAAAAACTAGGAGAACCACCATCACCACCAAATGTTAATGCTTCTGCTTGGGTTCCACATCCTGAATTATATCTTCTAGCAGTATTCAAACTTCCACCCGTAGACCATGCACCGACTGGTGTACTTGAACTCCATTCTTCTGTTGCTGCTGTGACTCCTGGTGTGCCACCCCCAAATGTTAAACCTGCAGATGTTGTTCCCGAAGTTCCTTGCCAACTTCTTCTTCCTGTATTTAAATCACCTACTTCTGCCCAAGAAGCTCCATTCCATTGTTCATTAATGGCTGAACCTGCAGGATTTGGTTGGTCTCCACCAACAGCTAATGCAGATGTATTATCAGCACCAATTCCAGCAAGACTATGTCTTGCAGTATTCAAATCTCCCACTTCTGTCCAACTAGTTCCATTCCAGCTTTCATTTGCAGCTGTTGGAGGCGGTGCAACACCACCGAAACAAAGTGCAGAAGTAATATTTCCAGCACCTCCCATTAATCTTCTTGCAGCATTTAAATCATTTACTTCTGTCCAAGATGATCCATTCCAAGATTCTGTGTTAGCAAAATCTGGACCAGGACCTTCTCCTCCAAATACTAAAGCAGATGTATTACTGGCTCCACAACCAGACATTTGCATTCTTGCTGTATTTAAATCAGCTACTTCAGTCCAACTAGATCCATTATAAGATTCTGTTTGACCTACTATTGATTCACCTGGAGGAACTGTACCACCAAACGTTAAAGCTGATGTTGAAGTTCCTGCTCCTGCTCCTAATCTTTTTGCAATATTTAAATTTCCTACTTCAGTCCAACTACTTCCATTGTATAATTCTGTGTTAACAGTTAAAGTGTCCGAAGGGTTAGTTTGTCCACTTACAGCTATTGAAGCAGAAGTTGTTCCATAAGATGATGCTGTGTGATTTTGTCTAGCAGTATTCAAACTACCACCCGTAGACCAAGCTGCTGTTACATTTGGATATTGATATTTGAATGAAGCTGCAGTGCTATCGTACCAAAGTTGACCGTCACTAACACCTGATAAAGTACCAGCAGCGTTTTGAACCGCAGTTCCAACTTCTTTCTTATAAGTTGACATATTACTTAGCCTTTAACAACCAACCTTGAGTTCCATCTGTATAGACCAAAGTATTGGCTGCCCTTTCTACTGAAACTGTTAAGTCGGCTGCAGAGCCTTGTATATTTTCGCCATTTCTTCCAATAGTTAAAGAGTTTGTATCAAATGTTCCTGCGTAATCTACAAAAGAAACTTCGTCACCTATTGTGGGAGTTGCTGGTAGTGTTAATGTAAATGCTGCACTTGTTGTGTTACAAAAATATCCTTCACCAGCTACTGCTGTAAAACCAGTTGTCTTGACTGCTTGCCAATCTGTACCACCAGAAATATCTCCGAATGATGCTGTTGTACCATCAGTTGTTAAAACTTGGCCTGTAGTTCCCATAGTGATTCCACTTAAATTACCACTATCATTAAATTGAATTTGTTTATCTGAACCACCTGCAGCATCTCCAAACGATGCTGTTGTACCGTCTGTTGTTAAAACTTGATTTGCAGTTCCCATAGTGATTCCACCGAAAGCAGTACCACCATCATTAAATTGAATTTGTTTGTCACTCCCCCCTGGAGGAGATGCTAAAGAAATATTTACTATATCTGGATTAGTTCCATCATTAGCTGAGGCAACAACTAATTTATCACCTTTATCTGTTGTTGCAAAAGTAGTTGTGTCTCCTGAACCTGTTACGTATTTAAATTGTACTGTAAAAGATCCTGTTGTTGAATTTCTTAAAAAATAAAATGTTTCTATATCTAAAGGAATAGTTACAATTTGATTTCCTGTAATTGTTCCTGTAAACTCAATCATTCTGTATTGAGCTGTACCTGTTGTAGTACCGTCTATAACTGTTAGGTCAGTTGTTTGTGCACCACCTGCAATAGATAATGTTGAAAATCCACCTGTTAGTTGTTCAAAAAGATTTAAGTTTGCGTTTGTTTTTGTTCCCCATGTACCAGCGTTTTCGCCAGTAGCCATTATCTCTATACCGAGAGGTGTATATGTAGATGCCATAAATTTTGTACTCCTAATTGTTGTTATTTATATTGTTAATTCATGTTTAAGTCAAACATAAACTAAGGTGTTTTAGTTGTATATCCTGTACTTGTTTTAGGTGTTTTAGCAGAGTAACCACTGACTGATGTCTTAGGTGTTTCTGTTGTGTATCCTGTGCTTGTTTTAGGTACAAGATCTCCATAGTATCTAAGAATTAAACCTTCTGCATTAACACTAGACACTGCTTCTTGGCCCGTTAATCCAACTGTCATTTCTGTTGGAGATATTACTCCGACTGCTGATGTTGACTGAACTCCTGTTAAACCCATAACGTCTGCCGGAGCCAATAAACCTACTGCTGATGTTGATTCAACTCCTGTTAAAATTGAAGATACTGAGATACTGATTGTTGGATTACCTAAACCAGATGTTGCTTCAAGTCCTGTTAAAGATACATCTTCATTTGGAACTACCACATTACCTAATGCAGAAGTAGAACCTACTCCAGATGGAGTAACAATAACTCCTGATTCAATAACAAATTCTCCTACTGACGATGTTGCTTCAAGTCCTGTTAATTGAATTCCAACATTTGGTATTAATAGATCTCCAATTGTAGAAGTTGATTCTAATCCAGTTAAACCTACAACATCTGCCGGATCTAAAGAACCTGTTGTTGATGTTGCACCTAATCCAGTTAAACCTATAATTAAATCTGATGGGTCTAATAATCCTGTTGTTGATGTTGCTTGTTGACCTGTTAAAGTTTGAGATACTGAAATATCAAATGTTAAACTTCCTACATCTGATGTTGACTCAATTCCTGTTAAAGTTTCAGATACTGAAATAACATTTGTTAAAGACCCTACACCTGTAGTTGCACTAACTCCATTTAGAATTACATCAACATTAAATGTACCACCCCAAACTTGTGATCCCCATTTATCTCTACCCCAACCTGTATCGTAATAATCTGCGTCGCCCCAATCTGCTTGTCCCCATTGAGGATGTCCCCAACCTTGAAGAATGTTTTGATCTAGACCACCACCCACGTTCCATGAACCTGCGCCCCAATTTACATTGGATGCATTCCATGTTGTAGGGTTAACAATGGCTTGTTGACCCGTTACTAATACTGTAACGTCAGCCATGTTTTACTCCTATGCTATTCTGATAATTGCGTCTGATGCGTCAGCTGTTGGAAATTGAATTGTAAAAGTTCCATTAGTTGCAGTTTTATCTCCGCCAAATGCAATCGCACAAACTGATGGATCGCCTGCTGCGGAGTCATTAAAAATTAAACAACCATTAGCTGTAAAAGATGCTGATGTCCAAGACACGTCTGCAAAATCACAACAAGCTGTGTCACCAGATAAAGCCGGTGTTACACTTGTAAGTGCTTCTCCTTTTGCAGTGTAAGCTGAACCTGCATCATTTGTAATTTCGTTTGTGGCACTGTAAGCTGTTGTTGTTTTATCTAAAGTAGCACTACTTGTGTATAAAGCTAAATTAAATGTGTCACCTGTTGATGCTGTAAAATTGTGAACTGCTGTTAAAATCTCTGTTTTAAAACTGTTACATATTGCTGATGTTATTGCCATAATTTTTTATCTCCTAATTACTGAGGCGGTGACTCGATTGGTATTCTTATTGTACCGTCCGTGTAATCGTCTCTTCTTCTTCTTCCAATTTGCATTGCTGCAAAGGATTGTAAAGAAGTTTTATACTTATTTTCATATAGTGTCAACATATCTTGAGGTCCTTTTAAGAACATAAATGCCTCTACTAAACACGCATATAATAATCCTTGAGGAAAATAATTACTAATATAAGTTCCACCTGTATTGTCCTCTAGACCTCCAGGCATTACGTTATAATGAATAATATATTTATAATTAGCATCTGGTGTTGGTGCAAGATAAACCGCTCCGGATGTAGCTGAATTTTCTCCCGTTGTTGCTCCACCAAACATAGAATAATACTTAGGAAGACCGGTTACATCTTGACCTGTTTGTCCTCCAGAATCACCTGTTAGTTCTCCTACATACTCTGATATGAATGTCTGATCACGTCTCTCTAACCATTGACCTTGGCCCTCGGTATTAACTGTAGAATTAAATACTTCTATACCTCTTACAAATAAAGCTTTAGTTGGCATTGTAATTGAATTAAAATCTTGTGCAAATTGTGCTTCTGCTTGTTTTCTATCTGAATCCATAGGACACTCTAAGTTAATTCTATGTTCAGCGTTTTCTAAAAATCTGTTTATTACTGCAGCAGTAAATACATTACTATCTACTTCTGTGTAGTTTCTAATGTCATCGGTTAATTCTGAATAAGTATATCCTGCCATTATGCTTGTAAAGTTACCGGTCCAACTGAGACTGGAAAACCTCCTCCTCCATTTACAACACTTGTTGCGTTTGTGTCAGCGCTAAAATAAAACCAATCTGTTCCGTTAGAAAGATCTGTATTTGTAGCACCATTAATAAATTTACCTACAGTTATAGTATATCCAGCAGCTTTTGCAATCGTAGATCCTGTTATACCTCCTACACTATTTGGTGTATTAAAAGCACCTGCTGTAGTGGGTGATCCTCTAAATCTTTTTACATCACCTGTTGTATAACCATGACCCGGTAAAATAACATTGATAATTGCAGAACCTACTTGATAGGTTTGAAAAGGATTATTTTGTAAAATATCCAATGTAGAAAACTCTACTCTAGCTGGTCTTGCATGTACTAATCCCTGTGGGTCTGCACCAACTGGATGTGGTTCTAGTTGTGGTTGTTTAGCTTCAAATTCAGAATTATGAACCCAAGACCCGTTCCATTCTTTTACCATTTCTTTATATGGAAATGCTGCTCCTGATCTATCAGAGATTGCTAATGCTCTACTACCTTTTGCAAATCTAGCCATTATATATTTGGATAGTATGTTTTCGGAGTAATAAATGTACTAGCTGCAGAACCATCTTCAGCTAATGCTCTAGCAAATTCATCCTCGTACAACAACTTCATCTCCTGTGTTCGTTGTGGTGCAAACTTCATAGATAAATAATAACTCAACCCTGAAACCATACAAGGCATAAATCTATAAGGCGCATCTGATGCGTTAGTGTAAGCTCCAACATCTTGAATTCTTTTAACATAATAAACATTTAAAAAATTTCCTGCTGCTGTTGCATTGGGTAAAGGGTAAACAGTAATAGTGACTTTATCTATAAATCTTTGAACCCAGAATTGTGAAGGTGTTCCAAGTGATGTTTTATTTGCTGTTGCTGAATAAGAATCTCTTGCAACTTTAGTTAAACCTGTGTCTGATTGGTTTGTAGTATTGTAGTTTTGTCTATACGTACAATTTAAAATATCAGTAATACCATAGATATTTGCAACAGGTGTTGTTACAGCTTGCGGTGGTTCTCCACCTCCAGGTACATCTGTAGAATTTCTATAAAATGTGTATGTCCCTGAACCTTCTGCAGTTGCGTCTACATTTGTAGAAGAACCTTGTATTAAATTAATATTAGCATTTCCAACTTCCCAAAAATGAACTCCTCTGTTTCCCCATTCTTGAAACATTATGTTTAATGATCTTCTTGCTGTTCTTAACTGATGTCCAGCTGTGCCTTGTAAACCAATACGCTCATAAGCGTCTTCAATAATTTCATCAATTGAAAAGTTCTGATCGAATGAATAAGATTGTGAAGTAGTGTTTGCCATTGGCTAACCCTTTAAAATGTTCCTATTATATATAAAAAATCTACGTTAGTGACGTCTGCATATATTCCGTCAGAGGCATATATACCAGCTGCAGGTATTTTAAATTCATGAACGGCATTATCTCCTGCACCAAACTTACCATGAAATATTAATTTGCTTGCTGTTTTAGCAGCTCCTACTTCATTATAAAGTTTAACTTCACCATCAGCTGCTGTTGATTGTGCAAATATAGATAAAATGCTTGCACTTCCAATATTAGCTGCTGAACCAGAAATCAATTTTTGCACTTGACCGTCAGCTGTAAGAATTACCGATTGTTTAACTTTTGATGTTATTGACATATTTTTCTCCTTAAATTTTATGTGGGCCGAAGCCCACATTAATTAATTATTATACTGCTGCAATACCAGTAGTAACATCAATAAAGCTAGTCCCATTGTAAAAACAAAGTGATCCAGTAACTCCTGAACCCGTTGCATCAGAAATGTAAATAACTAAACCAGTTGCTGGTGAGTCAATAGCTGCTGCTTGTACTAAAGTGTACGATGTAGTTATGAAACCGTTGTCAGAAATGACTGGTCCCGAAAAAGTAGTGTTTGCCATGATAGTTCTCCTAGTTAAATTCTACATAGTCTCTAGGCCGTCGACTATACTGCGTCTATGCAGAATATTAATTTATGTATAGTGATTAATTTATATACTAGATTTGTATAGAGTGCAAGAGATCCTACAGTGTGGAGTGAAATTTTCCAACGATGTAGCTTGTTAATTAAGTAGCTACTGAAACTTGCGGAGCAACGATTTCAACGTTATTCTGCCTGTGGGCAATAGCTGCTTCTTCCAGCTTAATCTTTGTAATGACTTCTTTAACTTTGTCATCTATTCTGACCATTTCAAGAGTGTATCTGTCATTAGATAGATGCTCCTGTTCCCACTTCAACTCCAAGGACCTTTTTGCTTTGTATAGGTCTTGTATCATCTATAACCTCCTCATAAGTTATTCGATTTATCTCGTTATTATAGTTGTTTCCGAGATACTCCCAATTAATACTCTTTTCTCCCAATTTGTCAAGGATTGATTTTTCAAGAGAAGTAGCATTATCTTCAGCATCCACATTAAACTTTGCGTAATGATCGTATGCCCATATTTTTACTGTGAATGTTTTCATTGTTTTTTCTTTCTACTAATTAAATGTGGCCGAAACATGTTCGGCCACAAAAATGATTATTGCTTACGCACCTTCACAACCGAAGATACCTCTAAAGTCAGAAGCGCCAAAAGCGTATCTTTCTCTAGCTTTGTATCTAACGTTGCCAGTATCAAAGTCCCCTTCCATTGACGTAGTCAAAGGAGTTCTTGAGAACATTTTCATACCATTTGGAACATCAGTCATAATGTACCAAGAATCAGCGTCAGTTAGGAAATTATTCACTCTGTAACCTTGAGGAATCATACCCATTGAGTTGATTGCATTGATGTCATTATCAGCAGTTTGAGTTCTACCTTGAGACTTCATAAGTCTTTCAGCATTGAACTGATTCGCAGAAGGAATTATCATTTTAACTCCTTTAGCTGCGATTCTTAAACCT
>WLWF01002120.1_pt1 | contig 14857 bp, 13 predicted proteins | sample 6718331 | NCBI WGS metagenome assembly WLWF01 (sample SAMN12718692, study PRJNA515312) | sponge metagenome | isolation source: marine sponge | host: Mycale hentscheli | place: New Zealand: South Island, Marlborough, Capsize Point | collected 2003-05-01
GCTTATAAAGCCGCAATAGCTAGAAATATAGAAAGTAATAAGAAAAATTTAGGTAGTAGTGGTTTCTCTATGAACGTAGGCGGCACTGGTAGAGCAGGATTTACTCGTGGAAGATAAAGAAATTAAAAGAAGCGACCAAGCTAAAAGAATATTACAAGATGAAATATTTATAGAAGCAGTACAAAAGATTCGATCCGACCTAAATAATGAATGGTTAAATAGTGATCTAAAAAATTCAGAACAGAGAGAAAACATTTTTGTCATGAGAAGAATGTTGGAACTCGTTGTGATGCAACTACAGTCTGTTATGGAAACAGGCAAAATCATAAAAAAATAGGAGTAATAAATGGCAGAACAACCAGTAATGGACTCTGCAACAGAGACTCAAACCGAGTCTGTTGCACCAATGCCCAAGTCTCGAAATGTAAGAGAGACAGCAGAACACTTGAACAACTTACTTAATACAGAAGCCTCTAAGACTCAAGAAACTGCAAGTGAAGAATTAACAGAAGAAGTAAGCACCCCTGAAACGGATATTGACGAAACTTTTGAAGATGATGAACTAATAGATCAAGTTGAAGTAGAAGAAACAACTGATAGTAATGAGGAACTTTATAAACTAACTGTTAATGGACAGGAAGTAGAAGTTACCCTTGATGAACTTAGAAAAGGTTATTCTCGTCAACAAGATTACACTCAGAAAACTGAAAAACTATCGCAAGATAGAAGAAATGTAGATCAATTAAAAAATGATTTTACTAAGCAATCTGAGGAGGCAAAAATCAAACGAGACCAATACGAAAAACAACTTCAAGTATTGTCAGAACAAATAAAAGCTAGTGAAGCAAAAGTTGACTTAGATAAACTTTATGAAGAAGATCCTGCTGAATATGTGAAAGCAAAAGCAGAACAGGATAGACGCAAAGAGGCACTTGAGTTAGCTAATAAAGAGCAAGAAAAAATCCAAGCTGAAAAACAAGAGGAGTATAATAAAACTTATGCTACTTATTTAGAGCAGCAAAGAGAAATTCTTTCTAAAAAACTACCTATTTATGCTGATAAAGAAAAAGGTCCTGAGTTTGTTAAAAATTTAACTAACTTTGCAAAGGACTCTTTAGGTTATTCCGATCAGGAAATAGCACAGCTTGTAGATCACAGAGCGGTTCTTATGTTAGCTAATGCTTATCGTTACGATAAGTTAAAAAAAGCTAATCTTAAAAATAAGAAAGTAACCAAAGTATCTAAGGTAGTAAGTTCTTCTAGCCCTAAAGTTCAAGATGATAGTGATGTTGTGAAACGTATGAACTCAAAAAAAGCAACTCTCAAGAAAACTGGAAAAGTTGCAGATGCAGTTTCCATTCTTGAGCAGATGTATTCTCAATAACACAACATAGAAAGGACTAAGTAATGGCACAACCAACCAATACTTTTGATACCTATGATGGTGTAAACTCAATAAGAGAAGATTTAGCTGATGTAATTTTTAATATTTCACCAACTGAAACTCCATTTATGAGCAACGCATCAAAAGGTACAGCAACAAACACACTACATGAGTGGCAAACAGATAGTTTAGCTGATGTAGCAGTAAACGCACAAGTAGAAGGTGATGATTATGCAGGAGAGGCTCGTGGAGCAACTGCAAGACTCACTAACTATACCCAAATCTCATCAAAGTCTGTAACAATTTCAGGTACAGATGATGCTGTAGATAACGCAGGTATGGGAACTCAAATGGCTTATCAATTAGCCAAGATGGGTAAAGAGATCAAGCGTGATATGGAAAATGCTATGATCGGCATTGAACAAGCTAAAGTTGCAGGTAATGCTTCAACAGCTAGAAAGTCTGCTTCAGTAGGCACATGGTATGGACCAGCATCAGGAATTAATAACTATTCCAAAGGTGGTTCACCTTCAGCAGTTCCAGTAGGAACAGGTGCTACAGCTATAGCAGGTGGTACTAACAGAACTTATGCAGAAGCATTATTAACAGCAGGACTTTTACAGTCTTTCACTTTAGGTGGAGAACCTGATACTGTTTTAATGTCTCCAAGTCATAAGCAGTTAGCTTCAGCATTTAATGGTGTGGCTACTAAATACAAAGATGCCTCAGATAAAGTGTCTATTGGCACAACTGATATTTATGTATCAGACTTTGGCGAAGTAGCTTTTGTTCCTGATCGTTTCCAAAACGCAAACAGAGTAGATATCCTACAAATGGATATGTGGAGTGTTGATTTCCTCAGACCATTCCAAACAACTGATCTTGCAAAGACTGGTGACTCAGACAAAAAACTATTGTTAGCAGAGTGGACTTTAACAGCTAAAGCACCTAACGCTAACTACGGAATATTTAACTTAACTGCATAATTGTAGAATAAAGGACTGGGAGGGTTTTTATGCCCTCCCTTTTTTCATTAACACAGGAGTAACAAATGGCAATATTTACAAATAAAAAACATACATCAAGTTTGTATAGTAAAGTTTCTAGTGCAATTAAATCTGATCAAATGATGAGCAAAGGTGGCAAAAGAAAACAATCTTCACAGACATCAATGGGCGATAGAAAATTTGATCCAATGCTAAAAATAAATGGTAATCAAGGACTTCAAGTTAAAGGCACTATTGACATGATGATAGCAAAAGCAATCAAGTAACATGGCAAAAAAATTCTCTCTTAATGATCCTAATGATGGATCAACAGTCAAAACTAATTTAATTGTAGATGAGGCAGAGAATAAATTTCATATTGAAAACTATCAAGATAATGCATCTATTAAAGAAATATTAGATGCTAATAAAGTAGCACAAAATGAAGGTGCTTATAAATCTAAAGTTATGCAAAATGAAAAAGGTTATCGTGTTGCTCGATTGCCTAATATAGTCGTACACCAATTAGCTAAACGAGGAATTATGACTTATGCAGGAAAAGTCTTAGATAAGGCAAGATTTTTTAAATGGTTAAATGACTCAGATAATAGACACTTTAGGATTTATACAGGTAATTTATAATGGCAATAACTACATACTCTAATCTCAAAACTACAATAGCATCTTATTTAAACAGAGAAGATTTAACAGCTTATTTAGGAGACTTTATTACACTTGCAGAAAGTAGATTAAATAGAGAATTACGAGTTAGAGAAATGGTAGAAATTAATACCTCAACAAATACAGTTGCAGGTACACAAAGTTATGATTTACCAACTGGATATTTAGAAGCCTTAACTGTTATCTATCAAAGCAATCCTTTTACAACATTAAGGTTTATAGCTAATACAGATTTTTATAACAAATATAATACATCACAAACTTCAGGAACTCCAAATTTCTTTACAATAGTTGGAACAAAAATTTTATTAGGAGTACAACCTGATTCAGCAACTACATTACAAATTAATCATTATAAAAAATTAACTGCATTATCTGATAGTAATGCAACCAATGACATTCTTACAAATTATCCTGAATTATATCTTTATGGCGCTCTAGCAGAAAGTTCACCTTTTCTTATGCAAGATGAAAGACTACAAATATGGGCAGGACTTTATAAAGAGGCTTTAAAAAATGCTAATGAATCATCATCTAAAGGATCTACTACATCTTCACCATTACAAATGTCAGCAACGCAGGTGGCATAGATGATTGAGTTTGGCGATTTACAAGCTGATCTACCTGCGTATCAAAACTCAGGCGCATTAAAAGTAGATAATGTTGTTCCTTTGCGAAAAGGATATAGAGCATTAGCTGGTTTTCAAAGTTTAACTACAGCACCTTTAACAAGAGAAGGATCTTCTGCACCATTAGATGCAGTAGGATTATTTTCCGCATTTCTTAGCGATGGTGTTACTAACTATTGTGGTAATGCTACGAGGTTATTCCAAATGGATAACAATGGAGATTTTGTAAACAAGTCAAAGTCAGGTGGTTACAATAATTCAACAACATCTAATGCTAGAGACTTTTGGGCATTTACACAATTTGGCACAAACATTATTGCAACTAATGGTGCTGATAATATACAAAAATTTGATCAAGGTACTGATAGTTTATTTTCAGATCTTGTTGCAATCAAAGCTAAATATTTAGCTGTTATAAGAGACTTTGTTGTTGCTGGATATACAACAGAATCAAGCACAACATATAACCAACGAGTTAAATGGTCAGGATTAAACGACAGTTCAACATGGACACCTAGCCAAGCAACTCAATCAGGCTTTCAAGATATTGTAGGTACTCATGGTAATTTACAAGCAATAGTTGGCGGTGAGTCTTTTGGAATTATATTTTTTGAAAAAGCTATTTATAGAATGGAATATGTAGGTACTCCACTCATATTTACATTTAATAAAATAGCAGATAACATAGGTGCATTCTCTCCTAGATCTGTTTGTTCTTTTGGTAGTGATATATTCTTTTTATCTCAAGATGGTTTTTATAAGTTATCAGGTGGTCAACAACTAACACCGATTGGCAATGGTCGTATAGATAATTTTTTCTTCGAAGATTTATCATCACAATTAGATGGTATTTGTTCAGCAATAGATCCTAATAACTCTATAGCTGTATGGTCTTATCGTGGATCAGGTGCAACAGGTAGCACTAATAATAAATTATTAATTTATAATTATTCAGTAGATAAATGGAGTACAGGATCAGGACAAGATTTAGAGTTTGTTGCAGGTGCATCGCAAGAAGCATTTAATACATTAGAAAGTTTAGATGTTTTAGGAGACCTTGATAACTTAACTAGATCTCTTGACTCTTACTATTACGGAGAAGGTATTGTTGGTCTTGCAGGATTTAATTCTTCTCATTTGTTTGGTAAATTTATTGCAACAAGTTTGTCAGCAACAGTTGACACAACAGAATTTGAAGGTGCTGAAGGTAAAAGATCAACACTAATAAATTGTCGTCCTATTGTAGATGGTACTGCAAACACAACAGTTACAGTAACACCAATAACTAGAGACTCACAACTTAATAGTATTTCTGTAGGTACTGCTGTAGCTAACAATGCTGATGGATCTGTTCCGTTAAGATCTACAAGTAGATATCATAGGGTAAGAGTAAATGTGACTGGTAACTTTAATACTTTAAGTGGAGTAGATATAGAGGCTAGACCTGAAGGTAAAAGGTAATGGCAGACAATTCCTTTCCAACAGTTCCATTATCAATACCTAATACTGAACAACATTTACGATTAGTTTCGACATCATTAAATAATACAATTAATGGTAAACTAAATTCTACTGGAGAAATTACTTTAACTAATTCAAGCACAACATCAGTGTTGACAGATGCAAGAATAGGTGGCAATAGTGTTATATTACTAATGCCTATTACTAATAATGCCGCAAACGCAAACATTCATTTTACAAACATTGGAGACGGAACTGCAACTCTAAATCATGGATCTGGGAGTAGTACAAGAACATTCAAATATGTTATCATTGGATAACGTAGTTACAAGAGTACCAAGCGAAGATTTATTATTTATTTGGAGTCAAGTGTCTCCCCTACTAGAAAAAGCATTAGACGAAACATATACTATTAAAGATATTTTATACGGACTGTCTAATGAACGTATGCAACTATTTATAAGTTGGAATGATAGTAAAATAGAAAGTGCTGTTGTTACGGAAATAGCACAATACCCAAAAGCTAAAATACTAAGATATTTTTTAGCTGGAGGAACGAACCTAAATAACTGGTTAGAAAGAATACAAGAGAAAATAGAAAAGTTTGCAAAGCAAAATGAATGTACTCACCTTGAAGTCGCTGGACGTAAAGGCTGGGTAAGAAAGTTAAAAGGATATCAAATGAAGGCAATAATATTAAGTAAGGAAATAAAATGAGCAAAGGCAGTAATCCAACTAATGTAACCACAACTACATCAGCAGAACCATCTGAATTTATAAAACCATATTATACACAGGCTATTGATGCGGCACAGGATTTATACCAATCAGCATTGCCAAGTTATTTCCCAAACAATACTTATGTTGATACACCAGCAGAAACTAATGCGGCATTAGCATTGGCAACTAATAGAGCAACAGCAGGTAATCCATTATTAAATCAATCACAGACAGAAGCGTCAAAAATACTTTCAGGTGATTATTTATCGCCTACTACTAATCCTTATGCTCAAGGTTTGTTTAATCAAATGGCTGATGACATTAGCACAAAGGTAAATTCACAGTTTACAAGAGCAGGTAGATTTGGATCAGGTGCTAATCAAGAAGTATTAACAGACTCGTTAGGTAATTTAGCTAATCAGGTTTACGGAGATCAGTATAATCGTGAAAGACAAAACATGGTTAATGCAACACAACTTGCTCCTCAACTTGGTGAAATGGATTACAATGATATTACACGATTAGCACAAGTTGGTGATACTCGTGAGTCTATCGAACAAACAAAATTACAAGATGCTATGGCTAGGTTTGATTACGAACAACAAAAACCATACATTAAATTAAATCAATATCTTGGTGCATTAGGTGCTAACGTACCAATGAATACATTACAGACACAACCTTATTTTAGAAACACAGGAGCAGGATTGCTTGGTGGCGCTATGGCTGGTGGTCAACTAGCAGGTATGATGGGAGCGGCTAATCCAATGGCATATATGTTAGGTGGCGGTCTGTTAGGAGGATTTGCGTAATGGATATACAGGCTCTTATAAATGAAAGAATAATGAACAAATATGCTAAACCTACAAACAATAATCAAGGTGGGTTTGGAGGATTGTTAAATTTTGTTCAATCACCTAGAGGTATGGATTTGGCTACAGGTTTATTAGCACAGTCAGGTTATTCCCCTACTCCTACAAATGTAGGATCAGCTTTTGGTAAAGCCAATCAATATGCGTCAGGTATGGAAATAAAAAGAAATGCAAATGATTTAGCTGAGTTACAAGCTTTAGGAACAATATATAAAAATACAAAAGCACCTAAAAAATCAGATTTTTTTCAACAGTTAGATATGTTTAATCAAATATCATCTATACCAGCAGATCAAAGATCAGCAGATCAAATAAATAGTCTCGAAATATTAACTGATAAATTAAAAAAAGATCCAAGTATAAATGAGTATAAAGTTTATCTTGCGGATAAATTATTAAAAGATGGTGAATTAACAGATGATAATGACAAAGCATTATTAGGTTTCTTAAAAACTATTGATCCTATTTCCGCATTAATTGCAGACAGAATTGAAAACAAAGTAAGTGGCAATGATAATAAAAAAGAAAAAAAAGAAAAAAGAATAAAAATACCTGAAGATGCTCCACAATTAAAAAACGATCAAGGTGTTATAATTTATGAAGTAAATGGTAAATATTATAATGCAGATGGAACAGAATATAAGCAGTAAAAATGACAGATGTTCCAGAAGGATTTACAGCAGTAGAAAACACAATACCTGAAGGGTTTTCTCCAGTTGAAAGTTCTGTGCCTAAAGGGTTTACATTAGTAGAAGAAGAACCTTTAACAAATCAAGAAACTTCAATTAGCAATGTTCCTGAAGGTTTTAAAAAAGTAGAACCTGAAATCTTTGGTCAACCATTATCTGAATTACAAAAAGCAGATAATAGTGCCATTTTAAATGTGATTGGAAATGCTTTTGGTAAAGATTCTACATTAAGACAAAGGTACGCTGATGTAGGTGTGCCTGAAGGTGCTAAGGTAGCTGGATCAAAAGAAGAAAAAGAATTTTTTGGTTTTAATACAGTACCAATGGATCAAACAAAAGTCTTAGGAGTAACGATAGACAATCCTCTTTCTTTGTATAACAAATCAGATGGAGTATTAGATTTTGGTAAAAATGTTTCTAAACATATTAGTAAAGATGTTTTAGGGACAGGATATTCTGCCCTTAACCAAGCATGGAAGGCTACTGAAACTTTAATAGATGTGCCTGTGGATTTAGCATCACAAGCTTTAGAAGAAGTTGTTTTGGCTACTTTAGGAGAAGATGGTTTTGCAGATTTACAAAAAAGAATATTTAAAAGCGATACTGTTAAAGCAAAAAATATAGCAGAACATTTAAAAGAAGTTATGTATATTGTTTTAGCAGATACAGCATCAAGAGCGCCCAAACAAAGCAATAAAGCAATTTTTAACGATCAACTTATTACAATAGAAAAAGCTATAAAAGCAGATCAACAAAAAATAGTTAATGACGTAATAACAAAGAATGAAAAAGATCCTTTAAATGTTGCTCCAAAGAATGATTACATTCAAGCTAAAGAAGAATTTTTTGTTCAAAACAATAAAGAAAGACTTGAGCCTTATTTAGCTGAAGCTGAAGGTAGAGTTATAGATTATGCCTCTAATTTAATAGCTAAAGAAACTAATAAAGATCCTATGGCTGTTAAGTCAACAGTTACAAATATATACAATCAAAATAAAACAAAGAATAATATTCCTAACTATCTCAAAAACATTTTTGATTTTAGAAAAAATAGTTCAAAAAGAACTTTAGAACAAGCTTATAAAGAAAGCCAAGGCGCAAAAAGGTTTGCAGAAATACAAGCGCAATATCGTCCTTCTGAAATATTTAAACAAATTGCAAAAGAGTTTCCTGATGTAAGAAGTATAGTAGAAAAAAACAAAGGTGTTAAACAACCTATTTCAAGACAAACTATTTTAAGTAATTTTGTTAGAGATCTTAAAGTTCCAGTTACACAAAAGAAATTAGGTAAAAATTTAGGTACTTATTTCCATGATGAAACAGTAACATCATTATACAAGTATGACTTGAATACTATTGCTCACGAAATGGGACACTTTATTAATGGTAGATTCCCTAAGATTACAAGAAACTATAGAGAAAATTTAATTTTTGATAAAGAATTAAAAGCAATATCTTATGATAAGTTTAGTAATGCTGAAGGGTTTGCTGAGTTTATACGTTTGTATTTAAACAAACCTGAAATGGTGCAAAAATACGCACCTAATTTTTATCAATGGTTTGACAGTAATTTAAAGAAAGGTGAGTTTTCTACTTACGTTGGAGGAAAGCTAGTCAACCTTGATAAAGCATTATTAAATGCACAAAAAGAATTTTCATCATATTGGAATCAAGGATCACTTGCTAGATTACAATCTAATATAGGATTTACAAAAGATATAAACAGAGGTGTAGCTAAACCTAGAGAGTATCTTTATGCTGATTTAGTTGATGCTTTATATGGATTAAGAAGAGCAGGAAAAGATTTAGGCTTTGGAGATATCCTTTATGATATTGCTAAAAAAGATAGAGGGGGATTATTTCTTACTCAAGGTATAATTGAAAAAGGTATTCCTGTTGCTAAAATAGATCCTAGAACAAAAATAGGAGAGCCAAAACAATTTATATTTGAATTTCAAGGTAAAGGTTTAGTTGAGGTTTTAACACCTGTAGCTAAAGAAATTGATAACTTTATATTATATGCGGTATCAAGATCTGCGAAAGAAACTTACAGACAAGGTAGAGAAAATTTATTTAAGCCAGACCAAATAAAAGCAGGTATGGAATTAGAGACACCATTGTTTGTAAAAATGTTTGATGATTTACAAATTTGGCAAAAAGGCATTGCTGACTTTGCTCAAAATTATGGAAAACTTTTTACTAAAGTAGAAAGAGCAAGATGGAATAGAATAGATTATATTCCGTTTAAAAGAGAAACTAAAAGCTTTGGAGAGTCAATTACATCTTCTAACATTTCTCCTCAGTTTAGTGGTATTAAAATGTTAACAGGTGGTAGAGACAATCTAAGACCTATTTTAAGCAATATTATAAACAATGCCTCAGCATTAATAGAAGCTTCTATACAAAATAGATACAAGTTAGAAATGTTAGATTTCTTTTCAAAAGAAAGATATCTAGGAACAGGTAGGTTTATTCATATTGCAAAAGAACCTCCTCGTGCTGTTAGGTCAAAAGCTGTTACTAAAGATATTATAAATACTTTAACTAGAGAATTAGAAGATAGATTAAATATGATGGGTATGCCATCTAGAGATATTGGTACTGCTAAAAATATGTTACGACAAGCAGGTAATCAAGCTGGATCTTTAATAGAAGTTTTAATACCTGAAAAGACACCAAAAAGAGCAGATGGTAAAATGTATATGCCAGTTAGAAGAAATGGCAAAACAGAATATTATGAAGTTCGTGATCCTTTATTATTTACAGCATTAAATAATCTTAAACCCAAAGCTATAGGTGAAGGTATAGTTAAAAGTTATATTAGCCCTATTAGAGTATTGTCACAAAATTTAATTACTCTTGCTTTTGATTTTATGACAAACAATATCTTAAGAGATACAATTCAATCTTGGGTTACAAGTAAAGCAGGATATATTCCAGTTAAAGATTTTGTAATAGGTTTAACTTCAAGAATTAGGCGAGATCAAAATTATAGAGAGTTTGTAGAAAATGGTGGGGGAAGATCTAGTTTATATGCAAGTGAAGCCAGTGTTAGAAGAAAACTAGATGATTTTTATAACAGTAAAGGAATTACTCCTAGTCTTGTTTTAAATACACCAAGAAAATTTTTTAGAATGTTAGAAACCATAGGTGATGCTATGGAAGTGGCTTCTAGACTTGGTGAAAAAAGATTATTAAAAAAACAAGGCAAGTCTGTAACCGAACAAATTGTAGGCGCTAAAGAAGTCACAGTAGATTTTGGCACAAGGGGTGCATATCAAACAGGGTTTGGTAAATTCTTAGAACAAACAGAAAATATTGTTTTGTTTTTAAGAGCCGCAAAACTTGGTATGGATAGAATTTACAGAGCAGGTTTTTTTGACAAACATAAAAAAAGAGTACAAGCCAAAGTTGTTGGTATGGCAAGTGCCTCTATGGCATTAGGTATTTTGAACCAAGATAATCCTATATACAGAGAGTTACAAGATTGGGACAAAGACGGACATTGGCATATTTTTGTTCCTACTTTTGATGGTGCTTGGGGTGAATATTTTGCAGAGACAGGAAAAATACCTAATCCACAAACATCAGCAGAAGCTATAGGGTATGATGCTGCAACAGGTAACATCAATCCTCTTTACACACATTATAGATTACCCAAACCTTGGGAGATAGGATCTATTAATAGTGTTGCTGAAAGATGGGCAATAGGCATGGTAAATGGAACATTAGATGCTAAAGAAGCGATGCACATGGCATCAATACTTTTTGCTAATGTAAGATTTGAACCTACTTTTCCTATACTTACTCCTATTTATGAAAACATTGTAAATAAAAATACATTTACAAACAAACCAATTATTGATCCTTACGAAGAAAAAACATTAGAATCTTTTTTACAAGGATCTACAACCGCATCTGAAACATCGAAGGCGGTATCGCAATATTTATACAAAAAGTTTGGTATAAATGTTTCAACATTTTCTGCACCTATGATTGACAATTATATCAAAGGAATACTTCATACCTTTGGTAATTACGGATTACTAATATCAAATAAAATATTTTTTGATGAAGCAGAAGATTTATCAATAAATCAATATCCTGTTATAGGTAAATATATAAGAGATCCTGTAAACAAAAGCACAGAAAGTGTTTCAAAAGCTTTTGAGTTAATAGGAGATTTTGCTAAAGCTGATCAATCTGCCGCCCATTTAGCCAGAGACTATGGTTTGAATGATGATGAAGAATTACTTGATATATATCTTAATGATGATCAAAAAGCTTTAGAGGCTGGTTTAGATGCTTCAGGTAATAAAACTAGACAACAATTCGTAGAAGCAAACTCGTTAATAAAAAATATTAAAAAAGCAAATAAGCTATCTGTAGTTCAATCTTTTGCAAAGATAGTAGCAGAACAAAAAGGAGTCAATGTAGATAACTACATACAAAATTTAAAAGACATAGGGATATACAACGACATAGGTGCTTTAAAGCAACATATTAACAATGATATTATTATACAAAGAAACATCTACGCAGAAGAATTTGTAAAAATTATCGAAGAAATAAAAGTAGAACCATTTTAAGGAGTAATAGAAATGACAGTATCAAATTATAGCACAACAGCTAATAGCAATACATCAGTCAACGGAATCAATATTTCAGAGGGCATGAGTCCATCTGATGTGAATAATGCACAGAGAAGTATTTTATCAGACACAAGATCAGTATGGAACGACAAAGAATGGTTTATACTTGGTGATGGTGATGGAACAACAACATTTACAAGAGCCAGTACAACTTCCGTTACAGTAGCGGCAGACATTACATCAACACATCATGTTGGTCGTAGAGTAAAAATTGTTGGATCTAACACAGGAACAATCTTTGGCAAGATAGCAACATCTAGCTTTTCATCACCAAATACTACTCTTACATTTACTTTAGATAGTGGATCTATCAACTCAGGTGATACTACTGTAGATGTTTATGTAGGTTCTACTTACACAGGATATGCTATCCCAGTTGTTGACGAAGATGATATGTCTAGTAACTCAGCTATCATTCCCCCTTCTCAGCAATCTGTAAAAGCTTATGTTGATGGTGGTACTGCAACCATTACAGGCAAAACAATTAACCTTGCTAACAATACATTAACTGGAACAACTGCACAGTTTAATACTGCTCTTTCAGATAATGACTTTGCTACACTAGCAGGATCAGAAAGTTTAACTAATAAAACATTAACAAGCCCTGTTCTTAACACAGGTATTAGCGGTACTGCATTTAAAGATGAAGATGATATGTCATCAGACAGTGCGACTGCGGTTGCTTCTCAGCAATCAATCAAGGCTTATGTAACTGCCCAATTAACAGCAGAAGATTTAGATTTTGCAGGTGCAAGTGGAACAGGATCAGTAGATTTAGACTCACAGACATTTACGATTGCTTCAGGCGAGGGTATAGATACAGTAGCTTCAGGACAAACTTTAACAGTTAGTGGTGAAGATGCTACAACATCAAACAAAGGTATAGCTTCTTTTAGTTCTGATAACTTTGCAGTATCAAGCGGTGCTGTTACCATTAAAGATGGTGGAGTAGCAAATGCAGAACTAGCTAACGATAGCGTCTCTTATGGCGGTGTATCTTTAGATTTAGGTCAAACAGATAGTACCCCTGCTTTTAATTTATCAGACGCAACTGCTTATCCAACAAGTGCATTAAATGGTACGATTGCAAATTCACAACTTGCTTCAGGAATAGATGCTACTAAGATCGCAGATGGATCTGTAACAAGCACAGAGTTTCAATATATTAATACCCTATCTTCAAACGCTCAAACTCAATTAAGTGGTAAATTAACTGCTTCTAATGATTTATCTGATTTAGCATCAGCTTCTACAGCAAGATCAAATCTTGGTCTTGGTTCGATATCAACTCAAGCCTCTAACAATGTTTCTATAACTGGGGGATCTATTACAGGAATGTCAACTCCAAGTGGCAACTCAGACGTAGCTAACAAAGATTATGTTGATCAAGCAATAGCAGGACTTAGAAACAGAACTGTAGCTGAATGTGCAACAACAGCAAACGTCAATTTGTCTAATGGATTAGAAGCTGGTGACACGATTGATGGTGTTACATTAGTTGCTGGTGATCGAGTCTTAGTTAAAGATCAATCTACAGCTACAGAGAATGGTTTATATATAGCAGTCTCAAGTGGTGCGGCTTCAAGAGATCCTGAACACGATACGATTGCAGAGTTAAGCGGTGGTATGATTGTTGTAAATCAAGGATCATCAAATAATGATAAAATTTTTCTTTGTACTACTGATAACTCAGGTTCAGTTGGTTCAACTAATATAACTTATACGCAAGTTACCCCTAATAATTCAGGGACAGTAACCTCTATAGGATTAGCACAATCAGGTTCAGAGTTTAGTATATCAGGTTCACCTGTAACTTCAGCAGGAAACATAACTATAGACGTAAACAGAATATCTGCAACAAAGATTGGTGGCAACTCTAATGTTTCTGATACAGAATATGGTTATCTCGATGGAGTAACCTCACCAATACAAACACAAATAAATAATTCAGCATCAGCAGGATTTGCAATAGCTATGGCTGTTGCGCTTTAAAGAAAGGTAAATAATGGCACAGAATTTTAGAAATCAAATTGTTAGAAACACAGGTACATCAGCAGTAGATATTCTTAACGCAGTTGACAGTTACGATACTGTAATTGGTATAAGATTAGCTAATGTGGGTACTTCCTCAATTAGTGTTGATGTCTATATTGTTAGATCATCTACTAACTACTACTTAATTAAATCAGCACCTATCCCTGTAGGTGGATCACTTGAGTTAATTGACGGAGGTGCAAAGGTTGTATTACAATCAGGAGACAAGATATCAGCAGTTTCAACAGCCGCAACAAGTTTAGATTCAGTTGTTTCTTACATAGATACAATTAGCACTTAGGAGATATAATGAGTTATATTGGAAATATACCAGCAGATAAATATCAAACTCTACAGAAACAGAGTTTTACTACATCTGCTACTGACACCTATACACTAAGTTATGCAGTAACAAATCCCCAAGATTTGGCTCTGTTCATTAACAATGTGAGGCAGAATCCTAATGATGCTTATACTGTATCAGGTACAACACTAACTCTATCCTCTGCAATTACTGGTTCAGATACTATGTATGCAGTGTTTTTAGGCAGAGCAGTAGAAACGATTGCTCCAGCTACAGGATCAGTAACTAATGCTATGTTAGCTGGTTCTATTGCTACTTCTAAGTTAGCTGACATTACTGCTAATGGTATTACTATGGCAGATCAATGGAGATTATCAGCTACCTTTAGTGCAACAAGTGGAAGTACCCAAGTCATAACAAGTAATTTAGAAAGAGTAGATGGTTC
>WLWF01002121.1_pt1 | contig 14855 bp, 16 predicted proteins | sample 6718331 | NCBI WGS metagenome assembly WLWF01 (sample SAMN12718692, study PRJNA515312) | sponge metagenome | isolation source: marine sponge | host: Mycale hentscheli | place: New Zealand: South Island, Marlborough, Capsize Point | collected 2003-05-01
ACCTTTCAGCAGCCTATTACTATAAAGGTGACTAGTTTAGTCTTTTCTCAATTGCCTTGTATACTTCCATTCCTTCGTCTGTTCTAAAGAAAGCAGATAAAGCAAAGTAAGGATGTTCGTCAAATGGTACAGTCATTATCTTTCTTCCTCCAACGCCATAAGTAAATGTTCTTTGATCTTGTGATAATGCTAATATACCTTGTTCAACTGCTTTAGCTCCAAAGCTTCTTAATTGTGTATTTTCATCTTGAGCTAATTGCAAGAATAAATTAGGATTTCTTTTTGCAAATATTAATACATCTCTTTTTAACTCTGATGAAGATAATTCAGAAACAGAGCTACCTACCTCAACACGAAGTATAGCCTCAGCTTCATTTATATCTAAGCTTTTAGCTAGGTTTAATGCTTGTAACTCGAACTCAATCCAATCAACTTCATTACTAGCTTGCTCTGAAGGTTTGTATTCTTCATAAACACCTCCTTTTAAAGCAGGGTGATATAAAGATAATAATTTTTGTAATACTACATTTTCTTTTGGTACTCGTAGCTTACCATCTCTAAATACAATACGTCCTAATACTGCTTGCCCTTTTTGTTCTTCAACAAAACAAGACTTTTGATTAGTGGCATACCTTATTTCTTTTTGATAACCTTCTTTTTCGTCAAAATATAATAAACTTCTTTTAGCCGTATGATAAGTTGGCAACGTAAAAACTAGAGGACTTGACTTTGTTAGCTCGTATAAACGATCTCTTATAACCCATTCATCTTTTTTAGGCACCACTTTTTTAGGCATTTCTATTTTTGGTTGTACTTTTGTTTCAACCACTTGCTGAGGAGCAACCTCAACTTTTTTTGCTGTAGCTTTTTTTGCAGCCATAATATAATATAATATAAATGTTAATAATATGCGACAATAGGTAGTTACTATTAATTATAATACGCTACTGTCACTAATAAGAGTAATAACTACCCCCGTAGATTCAACGAGGGTAATTACTACAATAAAATTACTATGGAGTAACAGTAATGTTCTTCAATAACACAAAGTTATTAGCTGCTTGAGTACACATAGTTCTTTCTGACAAGAAATGTACATTCATTGCATCTTGATCGCTTGTGTAGTTTCCTCCAACTGATCCAGTTACCCAAGACTTCAAACGTCTGTCATCAGCTTCTGAAGCTCTATAACGGATATGTAAGAATGGTCGTGAGATGTTCTGGCCTAATTGTTGATCATATACAGTAGATGTTCCTGCTGGAACAATTACTCCTGCTATATCTCCAATAAGTCCACGAGTAGTAGAATCGTTTAAGTATTTCCAGTCTGTCTTATAGAAATCGTAAGATCCTCTACGGAATCCTGAGAACCCTAGGTTAAGCGCCATTTCTTCAGAATTTTCAAATACACCGTAAGATGTTCCTCCTGTTCCGTAAGAATTTTGTTGTGCTAGCATATTATCAATGCTTAAGGCAGTATCACGATCTAAGAACATCATGTTCTCTTCAATAGCTCCTTGCTTGTCAAGCTCCTGTAATATAGTGTCAAACTGACCAAGTCCAGTGGTGCCGTCAAAGTCTGGATCGTTAAATACCAATCCTCTTTCTTCTAGCGTATCAAATAAACCCTGCATACCTTGTAAAGTAGCTCCTTGATTGTCCGTAATAGTACCAGCGGCTTTTTTAGCCTCAACCATAGACATTTCTAGGTAGTCTTCAAAACGTATACGAGATTCGTGCTCAGACTTTAGGTACCATAAGTATCCTCCAGTTCCAATTTCAGTAGTTACTTCTACCCATCCAATTTGAGCAACGTCAGAACCATTTACAGAATACTTGTCTCTTAAAATGATTGGTTTGTTACTGAAAGTTGTAAAAGAAGCATCAATAGAATTACCTGCGTTTTCAGAGTTTTTCCCGTACTCAGATCCATATACGAATAAGCTTACGTCAGATTCTCCTGCTATTTCAACTGGTAACTGACCATTGGCAGTATCATATACTTCAATGTCATATGTTACGTTGGTTCCAACTTGAGGTGTAACGATTGCTTTTACAAAAGCCTTAACAGTAGTAACCCCTTTAGAAACTACAATAGTCATGTTAGGCCCTAGCAAAGGTGTTTTTCCGTCAGGAGCTGTTGTTGCATCCGGCAAAAATATGGTTTTGGTCGCTGCTGCTCCAGCAGTTGCATTGTCATAAGCAATATGTAATCTTCCTTGTTCTGACCAAACTACTTGATCCGATGCCATAGGCATCTCTGCTCCGACCATACGTAAGAATCCTGTAATCGTTCTGTTCCCATAACGCTCGATTTCTTTTTCGTATACCTCAGGTAAAAATTGTTGTGTAAAATCCATGTCCGCTAAAGATAGATAGTTGTCTCCAAACAAACCTTTTACTGGACGTGGTGTTAAGTGCGCTAAATTGGCTAATGTAGCCGGCGCGGTTGCAAATCCTGCCATAATTTTTATTATTTAATGTGTTTAAAATTTTTGATTTTTAATTTTGAACCACTTCCCCCAGAATCCACAGATCTTACTGCCCATCCATTCGGTGCTTTAACGGCTTCGTGAACGCCTCTCGCGCCCATTTGTACGTTTTTCGAATTAGATATACTCGTTTTCATAGCGTCGGCTTTACCTTGCTCATAAAAATGATTTGCAATAGAATCCGCATTCATAGCTGTAAACAATCCCTTGTGGTAACCCGCTGCGTCAGACATTTGATTATCTTTATCCAAGAACTTCTTGACAAAATTATTAATGTCGCTTTGAGTTTCCTTAACACTAGGAGCGTCTTTAACTTTAAACCGAAATTTTTTATCTCCAACTTGATAGTCAAAACCTTTGAAATCATTGTTGAAAACACTTTCAGTTTTCTTTAAAAACGTTTTTGATTGTTGTTCAGCTAATTGAGTTGCTGCTTCATTTTCTTTTGTATAGCGATTGAAAAAGTCTACCGCTTTCTTTTGTTCAGGAGCCAGCCTTGAGCCGCCTTTAATTTCCTGATAATATTTATCTTTTAATCCAGTAAGATGATTTTTAGCTTTTGCTAATTCTTCTCTTCTGGCTAATTTTTTTCTTCGTATATCTCTTTCCTCGTCTAAGTCTTCATCATAAAGAAAGTTATCTTCCATCATAAAGTCTATATCTTCCGGGTCTAGATGAGGCTTTGTATTAGCATAGTATTCTCTTAATAGTTGAGATTCGTCTAAATCTTCGTAATTTTTATTAAGCTTAACGTAATCTTCAAGAGTTCCGCTAGTCTCATTCATAAAGTCTACAACCTTTTGAATGTTTTCAGGTAATTCAACACCTGTTTCTTTTTGCTCTTCTATAGCTTCTACTATATCATCTTGCAAATCATCTGCTTGTGTTTGTACCTCTTCCTCCGTTATTTCTTCAAGAACGGATTGCTCTTCATTTTGAACGGGCTCCCGTACTTCTTGAACCACTTCTTCGCTGTTTGTCTCGTTTTCGGGTTGTTCGACAGAAACATTGCCTGCATCTGCTTCTTGTTCTGGAATGGCATCTTCTTGCGGTTTGTTTAGTTCTCCTAAATTAACTTTAATTACACCGTCGTCAATTGACACCGGTTTTTCAGCGTTGTTTTCAACCACCTCCTCAGCGGCTTGTGTGTTTTCTGTTTGTTCTGACATGATAAAATATTATATGATTATTATTACTATTATTACCTAGGATCAAACGCTCCTAAGCCAAATCCTTGGTTCATTACGTCATTTCCCGCGGATTCAAAGTTTTTTGGCGGAGAATCATTCTTTCTTTGAGCAATCATCTCGCTTTGTTGTGTGCCTTGTATTCTAGTTCTTTGATCTTTACGATCTTCTATTTCTTTTTCTTTAGCCTTAGCATTATCTACTTCTATGCCTTTCAATTGCATATTGTATTGGAACTCTAAGGCCATTAATTCTTTCTTAGCATTAACCTCTACACTTATTCGTTTTTCTTCTATGCTGCCTTTAAGCTGTTCTAACTGTGATTTAGTTTGGAACATAGCTTGGTCTTTCTGAACCTCAGCTTGCGCAGCAACTTGTTGGGCTTGAGCGTTTGCCTGAGCTTGCGCTTGTATGTTGGCTTGCTGTTCCGCTTGTAATCTTTCTTGGCGTTTTCTTTGTTTAACTTTAAGCAATTGGTTTGCTAGTTTAAGATTTTTTACTTCTCGTATATCTATAGCGTCGGAAAGATCTATGCTATTTTGCTGTAATGCAATTTGAATATTATTTTCTAAAGTAGCTTTTTCTTCTTCGTCAGGCGTTAGTTGTAGTACTATACCAAAATCGTGCAGATATAAATCATTAAGCTCTTCTAGTATACCTACATTAAACCCACCTATTTTTTGAATAAAGGCTTCTTTTGCTGGGTGGTACTCTATTATATCGGATATTCGAAGAGATAAACATTCTGCTATTTCTCTTGTTAAATATAAACCAGAATCTAATATATGTCTTGTTGCTGTATTTGAATTTGCTGCAGCTAATTTTTGAACCCCTACTAACGTTCTAGAGTCAGGCGTAGATCCATCTCTTGCTTCATTAAGTCCAGTAACATCCCTAATCATTTGCAAGTAATAGTTGTATGTAGCTATTAACGTTTGCAATTTTTGTCCGCCGCTTCCGGTAGGTATTTCTTGTATAGGCACTTTACCAGGATTCATATCACCCTCTTGTGTAAATGATCTACCTATAATAGAACCTGTTTGGAAAAACATATTTAAAGCTTCCTGCGGATTGTAATTTGTTCCATTACCTAAATCAACCTCGTTAATACCGTCGGCATCTAAATAAACACCATCAGGTATCATTCTTTGCAACACTTGTTGTAATTTTAAATGTGTTAATTGAACCATATCCGCAAACCCAGTACATTTGCTAACAAGAGATTCTATTCTACCCTTGTACATTCTAGGAGCTGTAATAGCGTAGTTCATTTTAACTTTAGATACGTCGCTTTTTGGGCGCATCATATTTTTAGCCATTTCCCACTTTAGTAATATATCTGTTCCTACTACAAGTACCCCTTCATAAAGTACTTCTAGTGATCTAGACATTTTACCAAACTGCTCTTCGTATTCACCTATTGGTGGATCAAACTGATCATCCCTAACAATTATCTTACTAGCGCCGGTAGCTGTTTCTTTAACTTTATAAACCTCATTCATATAGGTTTTATAATTAAAGTACAATACCTGTATAACATTAGAATCTCTATTGTTATTATTATTGCTAATATTGGTATCGAATACCCCATAATTTTGTGAGCCCTGCTGTTTTATTCTTTCAAGCTCATCTTGTGTTAAATTTGGGAATTGCTTTTTTATTTCATTAATAGGTAAAAACCTTACTTCTCCTGCATAATATATATCTTGGAAATAAGGGTCTTCAGTGTACGAGTAAACTAAATACGCTGGATCAACATATTCTACTTTAACACCTTCCGCCTCGGTAAATGTATTTTTTACAGCTCCTATGCCTAGTGTAACTAAATCGTGATAAACCCTACGTTTAGTTAAATCATATCGGTTATCATCAAGCATCGTGTTCAAAGCAATTTCTTCTGCTATTTCTACGCCTTGCTTATACGAAAGCTGCATGTGTATATCTAGCTCTTCTTGTGAGTCCGGTAACATTTCCGGAGGATTTTCAAAAAGGTTTATACCAAAATTTTCTTGAGCAAAATTATTAAGCTCCTCTGTTTGCTTATCCCTTATAATAGATTCCATATAAGCGCTCCTTTTGCTTACTCCGTATGGATCTTGTGAATATGCTGTAATATCAAATAACCTATCTGCTGTTCCATTAACAACTATATCAACAAACTTAGATAATATAGGCACAGGTTTCCAATCTAAATTTAAGTAAGATAAGTCCCCGTTTATAGATAACTCATCTTTGTATTTTTGAACAGGCTGCTCACCTCTCGCATATAATCTTAAATTGTGAAACGTATTTTGGTTACTTCTATAGCGAGTTACACCTGAGTTGCTATCAAACCACTCATTCTGTATTGCTCTACCAACTTGCAATCCATAATCCCGAGAAACTTTCTCTTGATCACTAACCACTTGGCTGGGGAAAAAACTATTTACTGCACTTATCGCCATATTATTTCTTTATTATTTTTGATACAGTACCTTCGTGAGAATATTTAGCAAACCTTAAGCCTACAGGTTTTCTTTCTATTTTGCCGTGAGGTCTGTATAGATCTTTGTTGCACGCCATAATGGCTAGGCCTGAGCTAATAGCGGCATCAAACTTTGTTCTATTGTTTATATCAAATTTAGACCAATCATTCAAGGTCTCATTAAAATACATTGTTCCGTATGTTCCATCTTCATTTAATCCTACGTGTCTGTCTATATACATTTCTATAGCAGCGGCGTGCGCTTGCTTTATGTCTTCACTTGAATTAGGTATACCACCAATTTCTTTTTCTGTAACAGATAACTTATTCCATATCTTATCGGGTCTGTTCATTGAATAACCTCTATACCCTCTTCTTTTAAAATAATATAAAAGTCTAGGTTTATTATTTTCACATAATAAAGGCATACCGTAAAACACACAGGCCATCAATACATCTTCAAAAAATATTTCGGCCGTTTGCGGTCTAGCTACATATTCCAGGAAAAAAGTACTCGGAGGAGCATCTTCCATACTAAACTTAGTTAAGCCGTGTAATGCGCCTTTAGAACCTCTTCCGTCTGTTGTTCCGGATATATCATAACTATCGCACCCAAAAGCCCCTATGTGTTCATTACCCGGATACTTTATACCATTACGTGTAGTTTGCCTATTTTGAATATTATAACTAGGTGTCCAGGAAATTAAAAACCTACCTTGGGGGTTTGGGTTAAATATTACTTTCGTATCTTTAACACCGTGCTCCCATTGAAAGCTTCCTCTTGTTAGGACATTACTGTTACCTAAGTCCTCGTTATAATCTATTTGCTCGTATATTTTTGCTAAATTAAATATACTGTTTTTTGTTTCGTCTCTGAATGCGTGTTCCTCTGTTCTTGGGAATTGTCTGTAAAACTCGTTTAGAGCGTCCTGGTCGCCTTTTAACCCATCTACCTCGTTACTCCAGTGCTCAATCACTCCGACTTCTATAGGGTCTCCGTGTGGCCCCACAGTGCCTTCTGGCGGCTTATTAAATACTGGCTGTCCGTATTCGTCAATAAACCCTTCATAATTCCATTCCATTGGAATAAAAAGAGAATACAGCCCAGACTTTGTTTGCCCGTTCGCATTTCTTTTTGTTACATCAGAGCTGTTGTATAACTTCTTAAAGTTTTCTCCTCCCTTGTCTAAAGCATTTGATGTTGATCCCATCATACACTTACCTATAATTCTACTACCTAGTCTTAAACAAGTTTTTGTTACTCGCCAGTTGTTAAGTATATTATTTGGTCTTTCCCATTTACCACTTTCATCGTGTACTAGTAATTTTAGTTTTTCACCATCGTATGCGTTGTCACCCGTGTTTTTCCAGTCGATTGTGGTATCGAGCCCAACAATGTCTTCCGTTGCGACGTTAGAGTCAAGTTTCTTTCTTGTAAACTTTGATGCGGGAACTCTGTAGGCAAGTTCTGTTTTGGGACGGTCCATCCCATCCTGGATTGGTTTAAAGAAGAATGGATAGTTAACGGATATTGGTACAACTTTGTCTGTAAACATTTTCTTTGCATCACCCCCAGATTTGGACAATATTCCAAATCGAGCATCTGAAGATATTGTTGCTTGGTTAACAGTTTCGCCGGAAGCCATAAAAGAAAATCCAGATCGTCTGTTTTTGAGGTAGGACATTCCATAACATCTCTTGTCTGCTTTACAAGCTTCCCAGAATATGTAGAATAATCTGTTTGATTCTCTAAAGTCTGGTTGCCCAACGTCAATCTTGGACCACTGCAGGTACATAAAGTGAGTACCAGTAATGTAAGTAGCCACACCTCTATTATTGAACCAATGACCTTCCTCTCTTTTTCTAAATTGTTCATCTATATATTTTTCCCAAGTTTCTTTAAATTCGTCTGGATAATCTCTCCAGTCAAATATGCTATTAATACTTTTTAAAGCTTTAGGATATTCTTCGGGTGTCCACTTATCTGTTTTCTTACTTATGTTTGTAGGCACTGCAGGTAAAGCAATCTTTAAGCCTTGTATGTTATATATTTCACCTATTCTTCCTGTTTTGCTTATAACAACAACGTCGTGGTCTTTGTTATAGCCATACGCCCATTTTCTACTTCTATTTAGTCTAGATATAGTGTTAGACTTAATAGGTGTTATTATACTGTATAGATCTTGGGTATACATTACTTAGATCTTTTTTCAGCAAAACCTTTGAAGTCTTTTTTTATAGCTTCTTCTTTTGGCTTATTATCTAAAGCCCTTTGCTCATCATTAATACGGTTTAAAATTTCGAAGGCATCAAATATAGCTAGCTTTTTTGTGGCCGCTGCATTTTTTAATCTGTCTGCTGATATATCGTCGTCTGAATCTACAATAGCTTCTTTAGCCACCTTTATTAATTCTTCAACGGCTTTCTGCCCAGCTAGGATTATATTCCTTTTCGTTTCCTTTATGTCCATAATTAATTGTGATTGAATTGGTGGGTACTCGGTATAACCTCTGCCCTTCTATAATAAACTCGTATTCTGACGTAGGTATAAATCCTACTAAAGTATCTACATCTAAACCACAGGTGCAGTACTTAACTACTCCTATTAATGGTTTTTCATTTTCTAAAGAAAACATTTTTGTTTCTTTAACCGGTGCAACAAAACAAAAGCCCTCTAAAGCTTTCCATTCACCGTCTCTTCTATATGCATATACCTGATCTGGCTGTGCCAAATAAGTTTCTTCTGTTAAATAGCTTTTACTATTTTTTTCCTTACCTCTTATATCTCTGAATCTTCTGAATACATTATGATGTAATATCACTTCATCTCCTTCTCGTAATTCTTTATATTTTTTTGCTAAAGGCAAACTTAATATAACACCTATTCTATTTGAATATTCGTGATTTTGTAATTCTGTGTTTAATAGTAATTCTTGTCCTTCAATTGTAGTCTGTCCTGTTGTTCTGCCTCCTTGTGGTTTTACAAGGTAATTAAATACACTTTGCATTTTACCATGAAATATTATACTCCACAGAGATTGACATATTCTTATTGAAATCCTTCCAAGGCATAAGCATATCTTCCTTAGATATGTATACAGTGTATTTATTGTCTTCCTCTATAATACTATCTATAATATGTCCGCCGTATACCTCTTGCCCTACAGCGTAATGCATCGCATCATTCTTATAATCTTTGCCTATACTAATCTTTCTTATCAACTGCATTTTCTGTAAATTTACCAGTATTAAGATCGATGCTTACGTCTCCGTATTTAGAGGCAAGTATTTTTTGAGTGCTTTCTACTTCTTTAGTGAATAATAATATTTCGGCTAGAAGTTTAGCCTTGTGCGCTTCGAGCCCACCTATTTGCATTTGTGTTTCGTTTACACGATTTACAGCTTCTCGCAATTCATTTAATTCAGATTCGCTGAGTTGGTTATCTTTAACGACCTCAAACTCTGTGTAGTCTTTTTCTTTTTTCATTTAATTAAATTTAATTTTTACTTATATGGAAACATCTTGTTTAATGTTTCTTTTCTTTTATCACAACCGCAATCAAAAGGCAAAGCTTTAACCACTTTTTTAATTCCGGTTACGGTTGTAATTTTTTCTATTGTATCTCCTAATCCTTTAGTTTTCACTTTTTAAAGTAATTCATTTTCATAGGTGATTTCTTTTTAAAGAAATTAGATTTAACCTCACCTGCTTCGAATCCTATGTCGGTATTTACTTTTTTCGGAGTAAATAAGCTTTTTGCTGTTTCGCCTCCTTCTATCTGTTGCTTTTCTGTTCTTTCGCCTTGAGTAACATAACGATCGTCGCTCATTACATCTTTATTACTACCTGCTTTTATATTTTGCTTAGATTGATTTGCAACATTTTTAGCCTCAGTAGTAGCTACGCCTAACCTGTCAGTAGCTTGATCTAATTTAGCTTTTATTCTTCTGTACTTGCCAGGGTTTTTATCTTTGTCTATACCGGCTAGCTTGTCAGTTAATCTTCCTTGTTTTATTGTTTGACGTTTTTTCTGTCTACCAGTAATTTTACTAGACCTTATGTTTTGACGTCTATTGTAAGCTGATTGAGCATCCCCTTCGTCTTTTGTCTTAAGCTTAACTTCTTTTTTTACTTTAACCTCTTTAGGGTCACCTTTCACTTCTTCGAATTTGCCGGTGCCTACCTCTTTAGTATTTTTCTTTGTATACTCTTGCCCAGCAGGTGTTTTAAGCCATTTTGCCCATTTATCAGAATCCATATAGCCGCCGGATCCATCATAATCATCCGTATTGACGGTTTTCATTATTTCTTTTTTAATAATATCACCGGCAGACATTACGGTACTCTCGTTGCCTACTATGACATTTCCTTCTTTATCATATCTTTCAGTTGATTGCTTTGATTGCTTAAAAGGTGAAGACTTCATCGCATACCCTTTCATCTTACTTGGCGAAGGCATAGTGCGAGTCTTGTTATTTCCGTCAACTCCAGCCGGTCCTACATTTAGTAGCGGCTCTTTTGTTTTAAACATACCGCTTTTAACACGGGCTGTAATTGGTGTATTTTTCATATTTATTATTTTGTATTATAGAAATTTTGAAAACATAGATCCGGTTTTTGTTGGAGTAAACCCTGTACCTTTGTTTTTAACTGCTGGGTCTTTATCTGTTTTAGTATCGCTTAAATCTACCGCTGTAGGTTCTGGTGTTGCATCTTTAAATCCTTCAGAAACAGCAGCCCCGATATCTGTAAATTTTTTATTAACATTAGCAGCACCTGATACTAAAGCTTCATTGATTTTTAAAGGAGAACTTGATTTACGTGTTATAGGTAAGCTATTAGCTAGGTCGCCACTATAGCCGTCTTGAAAATAAGCTTCACCTCCATAGAAGTTTTTCTTTATTTTAGCTGGACTAGATATTCTTCCAAACCTTTTTTCAGCCCTAGCTAAACTACCCGGCTGATCTCCGCCTACACCTCTTCTTGGGCCAGGCGCTGATTTATCTTGAAAGCTATTTTGGTTTTTATATTTAAACCTATTAGCTGATCCTCTAAAATTTAATCCCATAATTATGATTGTTTATATGCTTCGTTCTCCCACTCAAAATCAGGATGCCCTTCGTTCATTGTAGCTCTGTCGTATTTCCTAGCCGGTGATTTTGTATCTTTTTTCCAAGTAACAGAGTCATCTGAATATTGTAATCTACCAGTAGCCATTTGATCTAAATGTACTTTTTCGTGATTAACAGCATCTTGCACTTTGCTTTCAGGCAAGTCTGAGCTAACAAAGATTGTTCCATCTCTATTAGCTTCTGCTTGTACCCCTTCTTCTAAATCATCCTTTAATATAACCGGTTTGCCAAACTCAGATGTAGCTTCGTGCAATCCGAATATTTCAGAATGTGATTTTAGCTTAAATGCCATTATGCTCTTTTTGCTTTTCTAGCTGTTCTTTTTGCTTTTCTAGCGTCTACTCTATCCATTCTTCTTCTTAGCCTTTGCGCTTTATCCGTGTTTCCGCTAGCTAATGCAGCTTCTCCTTTTGCTCTTATTTTTTGAGAACGTGTTGGTTTAGCTTTTGTTACTTCCTTTGTAACCTTAATTTCTTTAGCTTTGATCGGCTTTCCAGTAGGTAGCCCGCCTCCTTGGTTTTTAGGACCTTCGGCTTTTAAAGTGGTGACCTTTTTTGTTTTAGACTTCATTTTAGTTTTAGGAACATCTCCAGTAATTTTTCTTCCTCCGGTGTTACCGCTGTTCATGCTTTGACCCTTAGTGTTGCGCATATTAGGCTCTAGCTCAGGTGTGTTAAGATCTATTTCACCAAATTTATTTTTTTTAGGCTGCATAGTGCCATCACCAAGTTTAGTATAAAGTTTTTTCTTGCCTGCTATAACTTTGTTTTGACGCCTTGCCTCTCTGCCATATTCTACTCTATTTAAGTCACCATATAAATCCATATCTCTTTTCGCATAAGCTTCATCCATAGTTCTTTTTTGCTTAGCTGGAGATTTAGGCTTGCCAGTGGTAACTAGGTCTGAATTCTTTTTTGCGAATTTGTTAGCCTTTGCGCCAGCCTTTGCACCAGCCTTTGCTGCGCCTTTGGCGATAGCATTAACTATTTCTTTTGGTAAGTTAGCTTTTTGTTTAGCTGTTTGCTTGGCTGGTGATTTGTCGTATTTTGACTTTTTTGTATTTTTTGGTGGTTTTGCTACATTTTTACCGTCTGGCCCAAATACAGACTTGTCCTTCATTGCTTTCTTTTCCGCAGCTGTCATACTGCTGCCTGATTTCATGGTGCTGTCTGATTTTTGCTTAGCAGGAGAAGAAGTCTTTGCGGGACCGTACCCTTTATTCATGTTTTTTGCCGGTGATATCCCCATTGCTTTCATTAAAAGAGGGGATTTGGGGTTCATTTTAAATGCCATAGTTTTATTTTTATCTTTCGCTATCTTTTATCATGTTTTCGATAGCATGGTTAAACACTTTATCTGTGTACGTTTTATTTTTATAAAATGTGCTTTTTGCCGACGTAGGTAAATCCTCTTCGCCGAGTAATATTCTGTATATTCTTGTTATAAGTTGCTTACACTTAAATGATGTTGTATACGTGTTATACTTCATCGTAGTTCTATTTCTTTTGCTAAAAATAGTTATCCACCCCTCTTTTCTTAATCTTTCCCATCTTGCTTTATCCCAAGAGTATGTGTATGCACCTTTTATAAAATCATTACGTATAAAACGCTTTTTACAATCTAAATAAATAAGTAGCTCTAAATCCGCATCTTTTAAACCGTAAGTTTTACAGGCCCATTTTCTAACAAGCCTGTAATACTTAAATACGTTTCTATTTCTTAGATCTTGTGCACTTAACCTCATTCAACTAATACTATATCATTTATTGTAATAACATGATACATCTTGTCATTCCATTCTATTCCGTGCCCTGCGTGTTTATCATACCTAACAATGCTACCTTCTTTTATATAATCAACTTTATCTCCAGCACTTACTACCTTTGCTTTTAAATATCTTATATCGGTATTTTGCGTTTCAGTTAATTCAAGACCTGCAACTGTTTTAGGTGCTTCTTTTATTTTATCTATAACGATGTAGTAGTTAATTGCCTTCATTAGTTCTTACATTTGAAATTATACAATCAGCTGACATAATCGTTGTAGCAACACTAACCGCATTTTTTAATGCAGCTTTGGTTACTAACACCGGATCTATAATACCGCTTTCTATCATTCTTTTATAACAGCCGCAAGTTACATCTACGCCTATACCTACCCAATCTTCTTTCGCCCCTTTAGCTGGTCCTTCCTCAGATTTTGTTTTAGGTAAATCGTAATCCGAGTATCCTGCATTGTCAAGTATAGTTTCGTAAGGTGATTGCACCGCTTGAAGTAATAATTTATACCCGTCATTTTTAGGCTCTATAAGTTGAGAAGCATTTAATAAAGCAGTTCCGCCACCTGGTATAATGCCTTCTTGTAAAGCAGCTTTAGTTGCGTGTATTGCGTCTTCTACCCTGTCTTTCTTTTCCTTTAACTCAACAGCAGAATCAGCTCCTACATATACAACACCAACTTTACCTGTTAGCATTGACAAGCGCTCTTCAATTTTCTTTTTAATGTAATTGTTAGTTTCCTTACTTATCTTTCTTTTAACTTCTTCTATTCGTTCAGATAAGTCTTCGGAAGCTTCTTTTATTTGTAACGTAGTGTTTTTACTATCTGTAACAGATTTGACTACGCTTCCTAATACGCTAGGGTCTATTAAATCTAAATCGTCGCCTAGCTCTTCGTTAACTACCGTAGCCCCTGTTAATATAGCTAGATCTTCTATAGTGTCTTGCTTGGTTGGTCCAAACCCAGGTAAATCAACAATATTTACTTTAATGTTACCTTTAACTTTATTTGCTAGTAATGTTGCGTATGGCTGTTGATCCATTGGCGCAACTATAAGTAATGCTCTTTTTGTTTTAACTACGTGTTCTAAGATACTTTGTATTCTTCTTATACTTGGTATATTGGAGCTTACTATAAGTACATAAGGGTTGTCTAAAACAGCCGTGCCTTTATCTTTGTCAGTTAATAAATGTGGTGATTTAATACCTGCTGTAAATTGTGTCCCCTCTACAAAATCCACGTACGTTTCATTTGTTTCGGAGTCTTCCATTAAAACGACACCATTCTTTCCAACTTTTTCAAAAGCTTCTCCAATTTTGTCTCCCAGGTCTTTGTCATTGTTGCAGCTAATATAAGCAACTTGTTTAAGCATATCACCCTCAACCGGTATACTGGCATTATCAAGGTAATCCATAATTTCTTTAGAACATTCTTGAATGCCATCTTTAATACTCCTAATTTTTTCCTCACCTTTATATTCGTTTAGCTTTGTTAATAGTGAAGATGCAAGGACAGTAGCCGTAGTGGTACCATCGCCTGCTTCTTTCACTGTATTATTAGCTGCTTCCTTTATTAAGGTTGCACCTATATTCTCGACCGGGTCCATTAAGACTACGCTTTCTGCAACGGTTACCCCGTCTTTTGTTATCACCGGCCTGCCCATTGCGTCCTCATATATTACGCATTTTCCTGAAGCCCCTAATGTTGACTTCACTGCGTCGGATAATTTATAAACGCCTGACAATATTTTATTTCGTGCCTTATCGCCGAAATTCAAATCTTTTACGATTTGACTTGGTA
>WLWF01002123.1_pt1 | contig 14846 bp, 28 predicted proteins | sample 6718331 | NCBI WGS metagenome assembly WLWF01 (sample SAMN12718692, study PRJNA515312) | sponge metagenome | isolation source: marine sponge | host: Mycale hentscheli | place: New Zealand: South Island, Marlborough, Capsize Point | collected 2003-05-01
CAGGTGCTGTTACTGAAACGTTAAAACTAACTTTATTTAGTCTTACTGTTTTGCAAGTTTTACCATTGTTTGTTGTTAATCCTGAAACATCAACTATTGCAGTTGTGCTTCCCTCTCCATCACCTGAAACCACATTGTAGTGAGTGATTACTTTTTTTGCTCCGTCGAATACAGTTGTATTCAATACTGTGTCTGCTGCCATTTTTTGTCCTCCTTTTAAAGGACGCCTGCATTACCAGGCGCCCCGAGTTTATTTATAAAATTAGACAGATAAGTCTAAAGTTTGTGTTCCTAGTATTCCTAAGAATGTTAAAGTTAAAACGGAAGTGGCTGCACCTGGATCTCCGCTTAATACAACTTCTACTTCATCAGCAGTTGTCACAGCTCCAGTTGTTCCTGTTCCTAGTCCTCTAACTCCATTACATCCAAAGATACCTTTGAACCCAGTAGAATTTACAGCTATAGCTAAACCATCGCAATATGAATCAGTATCTCCATCATCACCAATGTCATTTAAATTGACTGCATTTGTTGATGCTGTGTCTACAGTAACCATTACTGCCATAGGCATAAAGTTAGCTGGCATACCGATTGATGCTTCTTTACCAGTTGTTTGACCGTTAGCAACAGTAATACTTGCTTGGTAAGTTTGCATAACTAAACCATCAGTAGCTTTTGAGTTTAATAATAATGCACCACCTCTATCACTTGATGTTACTGATGCATTACCTGCTTCGTGTAGCTCAGCTTTTTTCGTTACTGCGCCTGTAGAAGCATTCTTTGTTATTTGTTCGAAACCGTTCTCTGATCGAACCGGTCCGTTGAACGTTGTATTTGCCATAATTATATCCTCCTAGTTTTGCGAACATAGTCTCTAGGCCGTCGACTGTACGCGTCTATGTTCTGTTTAATTATACAGTATAAAACTTATACTCTTATTTTTTAAAGAGTGCAAGAGAGCCTGTCATATGGTTTGATATTTATCCAAGATGTAGCTTTTTACTAAGTAGCTACGGAAACTTCGGGTGCTGCGTCCTCTATCTTATTAACAAGAGTGGCTACTTTAGCTTCTTCTTGTTTAATTTGATTAACAACGTCTCTAATTTTGTTGTCAATTCTAACCATATCCAAAGTGTACCTTTGGTTATCACGCTGTTGCACCGCCCATTCTGTTTCGAGACCCCTCTTCATTTTGTAAAGGTCCCTTACTTGCGTTTGCATCTATGATCTCCTCGTAAGTTAGCCATAGTTTAGATTTACTTATAAATCCATCTTTCTCCCATTTTATATCATTTTTTCCTAGCTTGTCAACTAGTGCATTTTCAAACGCTTTATCATCATCCTCTGAGATAACCTCAAAGTCTGCGTAATAGCCATATGCTCTGATTTGTACACGGAAGTTCTTCATAGTTGCCTTTCTTATTTATCATAAAAAAAGGGGGCTCGAAAGCCCCCTTTTAATTTTCTTTTATTGAGTATTACGCACCTTCAACGCCGAAAATACCTCTAGGGTCTGATACGCCAAATACGTATCTTTCTCTAGCTTTGTATCTTACGTTTCCAGTATCGAAGTCACCTTCCATCTTAGTTGTGATAGGTGCTCTTTCGAAATACTTCATTCCGTTTGGTACATCTGTAATAATGTAGAATGCGTCCGTGTCAGTTAAGTAGTTATTCACTCTATAACCTTGAGGAACCATTCCCATAGATGCGATAGCATTTATGTCATTATCAGCTGTTCCAGTTCTACCTTGAGATTTCATCAATCTCTCAGCTGTGAATTGTAATTCACTTGGAACAATCATTTTCACACCTCTAGCAGCAATTTTAAGACCTCTTTCGTCCGTCATTGCAGCGATGTCTATTAAAGACTGCTCCAATGAAGTTTCGTTTAAGTCCGCTTGTGCGCTTAAAGTGTTTTTAAATGTACCCGCGATTGTAGGGTGAGAAGTGTTAAATAAAGAAACACCATCACCTGAATCAAACCCATCAGTCGTTGGTAGACCTTGGATTAACGGATTCACTGATTTGACTTGTTTCGTGTTTGCCATCGATCTAGCCAAAGCTTTCGTATATCTTGAAGCTAACTTGTCGTACAGGTTGTCCTCAACTGCTTCCTCAGTGATTGAAAACCCAAGAGCTATTGTCTCGTGAGTATATCTCGCTGTGAAAGTTTCTTGAGCACTATCGAACGCTACACCAGAACCTTCAGGTTTTGCTTGCGCGTTTCCGAAACCTGACAACATAACTTCTTCTTCAAAAGCTCTGTCAGATGACTCAGTAGTATAAATTTCAGCGTGCTGATTTTCATACCTTTTATATTCCAGGCCGAATAGGGCATTCAATCCTGGCTCTAGTTCTTTAACTAGCTGATTACGTGATATCGCCATAATTATATCCTCCTATTAGATACCTGCGTGTTGTTTAAAGAAGTGTTCGCTTATCACCACTCTCCACACCACATTAGCAGATGTAAGATCATTGTTATCAATGTCTCTACTTACACCAACTATTTTTAATTGTTGAGAAGTTGTCCCTAACGTACTGTCATCTAAAGTTGTTTTAGATATGTAGTTAGGAGTCGCTCCCGCTAAGTAAGAGATCTCAGCTGTATTACCAACGTCAGTTTGTTGTGATACTCCAGTTGCATTAGATCTAATTTCGTAGATCTGATGTGGATCATCAGTAACAAACGCCACAATATCAGTCGCTGCATTTGAGCCTAATAAGTGGTTTTGAAACGTCGGCTTACTTGTAGACGAGTTAGTAAAGAAAACTCCGTTTAACGAGCCTAAAAGTTGTTCAGTCGCCGCTGCAGCTACTGCTGCTGTACCTGTGTTAGCCATTGCAACCACATCTTGGTTGTAAATAGCCGTCGCAGATGCTGCTACTGGATATTCTCCTAGTCCGCCAGAGTCTCTATTCTGACCCGCTTTCTTTAAGGGCTTTATTCCAAAGCCTTTTGATGACGCGTTTGCCATTTTCGTTTCTCCTTAGTTTGTTTAATCGTTGGTTAGAATTGTTAAAAAATTAACGTTTCTTGCCACCGAAGGTTGTACGAGACTGCTTATCAATATTGATAGGCATTCTACTATCCTGTTCCTTCATAAGATCGTTATCTACTGCTTCAACGTTTTCATTAGCTAACCTAGCATAATATTCTGCACGTTGTTGCGCAATCTCATTTGGTACCCTTGTCAGCACAAGGCCTCCGTGCCCGATCACCCCAGCATATTTGCCGTCCTGGACTACTGGAAATTCACCCTCTGAGTATTCGTCTGCTCTCACTAATTCGTACCCGGACCTTAATCTTCCTTGTACATTTTTAGTATCGACGTACCCGAGAACTTCCGTCCTGACCCATCTGTGTCTGAATCCATCAGGCGCGTTGGGTGTATCTAAGTACGATGGTGGAGTCCAAACTTTTTTCCGTTCTGTTTTTTCTCTTGTTTGGCTCGCACGAGTTGGTTTTTTATTTGTCATATGCCTATACCTCCTTCGTGTTAATTAGTTGTTTCGCATATTCTTCTAGTGGCACACCTAATTTTTTAGCAATTGCTACTTGGCTTGGTGTGAGTCTTACCGTTTTGCGACTTGTCTTTGAACTACGCGTTGCAGATGCAACTGTCTGTGTAGGTTTACTTGTCGTCTTCGTATCCTCAGGCTTATCAAATTTATGAGGAAATTCCAACCTAATTCTTTTGTCTATTTCCTTATAATAATCGGGGCTCTGTGGATCAAAGCCTTCTTCTTCAGTAAGTTTTCTATGAAGATCAAAAGCTGTGTAAGTCATAGCATTATCCTTACCAAACCAGTCATTTTTAGAGGCCCAGTCTTCTGCTCTAGGGTCTAATTGTGGTGGTGCTGGTGTAAATGGTCTCTGTTCTTGCACATTTTTTGCTTCTTCAGCGGCTGTCTTCTTATCCATTTCTTGTTTGGTTTTAAGTTCAGCAACTTTTGCTTGCTCATAACCAAGTTGAGATATGGCTGTCAAAGCTTCAACCTCTGCCTTTTTATCGTCCGCAGTTCTAGCAGCAATTAGTTTTTGCTGTGCTGCTAACAAAGAAGATTTAACTCTGCCTTCCATTTCAGTTACATAATCTGTATCTAAAACGTTTACTTTAGAATTCAAAGATTTATTTTCATCCTGAATTCTTTTTGCAAAAGCAATAGCTTCTTCTCTTTGTCTTTCTGCTTCACGCATTTTCTTAGTAAGTTTCGCAATTCTTTTCTGAACTGAGTCACTATACTTTTCGTGTTCGTCTTCTTTTTTTACTTCTTCTTTTTTCTCTTCACTTTGTTCTTGATTGTCCTTGTCGTCTCGAACATCCAACTGCTCATCAGATTTCTCAGATGTATCATCGGACTGAGTATTGTTTTCAGTAGTTGTTTCATTTTGAACCTCCACTTCTCCTGTTTCTGGTTTTTTGTTTTCTTCTAATTGAACTTCGGCTCCAGGTCCCGATGTATCAATATCAACTGTGTTTTTTTCAGCTGGCATAGTTTCCTCCTATGGTTATTAAAATTCGTGGATTATATCTTCAGGGTTCTCCACGGTCGCTAGAACTTCATCGTCGTTTAACATTCTAACTTCACCCCCTTCTATCTTCATTCTAGATCCTGCATACCTTGCAAAAACCACCCAGTCTTTTTCCTTGCACCAAGGACCGTCTGGATATCTTTCTTTATCTTTATAACAATCTGGTCCCATTCTAAGAACGAGTCCACATTGTGATGCTACTTGTTGTTTCTCTAAAGATGTTTCTGCCATATACAAACCACCTTTAGTTTTTTCGCTCATTTTAAATGGCAAAATTAATATTCTCCAACCCGTAGGTTTTGGAAGTTTTGATAATTCTGTTGTTACCTCTTTTTCAGGTTTCGGGGCACTCTCGTATTTTTCGATTAATGCGCTTCTATGCTTCGGGATCTCTTTTGATTTTGATGATTGTTCCTTCACTGTCATTTTGCTCCTTTTGTTTTAGCAGGCTAGATATCTCCTGTGATATATACTGGTACGTTCGTACCTGTCCTAACATATAGTTATATTTTTCCATATTGTCAACACCCCCGCTAGTCATTGCTGCAACGAGGTCGTCGTATCTTTGTTCAATTATTCTTCTTAACTTTCCTAATATTTCTAATCCGTCCATCTTTCTATCACCTTTATTTTTTCTTCCGCATCTACTATTTTTTGTAGAAGTTTATCCATTTCATCCAAATGTTGAGGATGTTCACCTATGCCTACGGAATTTCTAACATAGATATTTAATGTAGCTAAAGACTCTGCTACTTGAGCTTCATATCTTTTTTTAAGTGCTTCTAGTTTTTCTGATTGCATCTTTACCTTTCTTAGCTATTCTAACCACTTCGTTCTTACCCATCACTTTAGCTCTTTGTTCCATTACAGTCAATATCTGTATTTTTCTAGCAAAAGGTTTATTTACTTTTTTTACTTTTGCAACAGTTGCTCTTGCATCTGCTGGTGTTGCAAATTTAATTCCAACGGTATCTCTAGGATTTTCGTCCGTATACAGTCTTCTGTTTGAGCCTTTAGGCTTTTTTCCTGTTCCCTTTTTTGGATCCATTGATAACTCCTTTTAATGTTTTAGCTTGAGCAGCGTGTGTTTTTGAGGCTTTGTTTAAACCTTTAATAACTTTTTTAATTGCTCTCTTTTTCTTTAACATTTCCATCTCCTTCTAGCCTGACGGATTCTTGAGTTCGGATCGTTACGAGTCTCTGCTGAGGCTCTTTTGAGTTGCCCTAGTGATCTTGCACAGTATGATTTTCTGCGTTTGGCAGCTTTTGATCCTGGCTTCACTTTTCCAGTCACGGCTGTTTTTAGTTTAGAACCGGGATTTAATCTTCTATAGGCTTTGACCCCGGCTTTAGTCATACCCGCTCCAGACTTTGTAGGTCTAAAGTTCTTTTTATTTCTAGCTGGCATTCCGCCTTTAGCTAGTTCTTCTCTCATTTGAAAATCGTTTCTCATACTAATCCACCTAATCCCATTTTCTTTCTTTTAGGAGCAAAGGTTGCTGCTCTAGTTGGTTTAGGTCCTGTATTTGATTTAGCTTGTTTTCTTGCTACGGCACCCGCACGTTGACCTTTGGACATCGCTCTTGCTTTTGCAATGGGCACGCATTTTGGATAATTTTTTCTTTTTTCGCCACCACTCCGACCACATTTCGGAAAAGAACCATCGGATTTTTTGTTTGCAATATCTACCCAGTTCTCTTTGACCCACGATCTTAATCCTTTTTTAGCCATACATTGTTGCTCGCTTTGCCATAAAACCACCACCAGCAGCTTTAGTTCTTTTCTTTTTTTTACCACCTGGTGTTATTTTACCCGAGCATACGCCTGATGCGTACATATTGGCATACGCTGAAGGGTACACCTTGAATTTTCTTTTTGCGGCTGCTTTACCTTTTGGACAAAGTTTTGCCATTAGACTCTGCCGCCTTTTTTCATATAACCCATTTTGTTTCTAACTTTTTTAGGTAATTTTTTTAAACCCTTCTGATTTGGTTTTACGGGTTTTAAAACTTTACCACCTTCTTTGAAACCAGGAACTTGTTTGTTGTATCTTCTGTTTGCCATTGGTTATCCTTAAATATATTTTGTTTTTTTATTTCTGCCAGCCATAACTTTACCACAGCCTTTTGAAACTTTTCCGCCTTTGCCATAACCAACTCGACCACCTTTTTTTAAATTAGCTACACCACCAGCATCTGCTATTCTAGACATACCCATATCAAAGTTAGCAATGTTTTCTGCAACTCTTGCATCACCTGTTGGAAGCATACCTGTGTTCATATCTTGGCCGACAAATTGTAAACCTCTGTCGCCTCTGTTTTTCATCATAGCACCTACTCCAGCTAACGCCGCTCCGGCTGCTAAAATTTTCATAAGTTTGCTTTTTTTACTTTTTTTCTTAGCCATTATTTTTTACCTCCGTTTCTAAATATCTGTGTACCCTTTATACCAAAAATACTGGCAACTACAAGTACCCATAAATTGGTGAACCATTTCGGAAGCTCGTGAAAGTATTCGAAGAATAGCTTTACCTTCTCCATAGCAGTTGGATCGTCCGACATCACTGCCCACATTAACACCACGATGGGCGCTGAAATAATCACAAGAACGAATTCGTCCTTATAATCGTTTTGTCTAGCTTCTAGTAATTTGCCTTGGTAAGTTTCCTCACCACGGGCCATTTTCTCGGCGTGCATAAGTTGAGCGTCAGACATAGCCATCTTCGTCTTCTGACGATTAGAATATATCTTACTACCAGCTTGCAAAGCAATTTTTGCTAAACTGAACCAGGCCATTAGTAAGCCTTTGATTTTCTTCTTTTCTCAGGCATCACTTTACCTTGACCTTGTACTTCAAGTTCAGGTCCACCTGTACCAATTAAGTTAAATGCTTGGTCTGCAGTTGTTTTTGATCTAGGATCAATCTCAGTTTGCTGCTCACCAACTTTAACTTCTTTGATATTATCTAGTTTTTCCATTTTTTCTCCTTAGTTTTTATTTTATAACACCTTTTTTAGTCAACAACACCTTAATTCTCTTCAATTTTTACTTTTGAAGCTCCGGATTTAGCTAAACTAACCCCAGCTCGCAACATTGCAAGCTCTTTGTTCTGATCAAGCTTCTCATCGAAGTTAGATTGGTTCATCATAGCTCTCATTCTGTCTAAATCTATTCTATCTTCGCCTTCTGAACGTTTTCTTTCATCATCCATAGCTCTTAAATCTAATTCTCTAGATTTTAACTTAGCAATCGGATCATTTCCGAATTGACCCATAATTTTATTCTCTTCATCTTTAAATTCTTGGGTCATTTCTGCAATTAATTTAGCTTTTCTAGACTCCATAGACAATGTTATAGATAAAACTTGTTGTTGAACGTTAGGATCTTGTTGTGCAAGAGCAGGATTAGCTTGTAGCTGTGCTAATTGCTGTAACTCTTCTCTAAATTCTATTTCAATTTGCTCTTGTGCCATCAATGATATGTGTTCAAAAATATTTTTTTCTAATGCACCTAATACAATAGGGTTATTTCTAGCTAAATTAGTTGCCATAAAATTTAAATGCACGGTAATGTGTGCTCTATGATCTTGTCCTTTGAATGCTTGAAAAGGTTTTCCTGATAAAGCTAAGATATTTTCTGTTGCAGGATCCATTGGCATAGGTTGTTGAGGTGGTGGTAAAATTTTATCAATGTCTCTTACCCCAATCGCTTCATACATATTACGATATGCTTCGTATAAATTATGAATTTGTGGATTAGACTGAGCTAATTGTAACTCTGTTTGTGCCATAGATATTCTTTGTGTTTGAGAGAATATATTTGGATCAGCGACAGGAATAATATCAACTCTGTCATCAAAATCTTGAACCTTAATGTTTCTTTGGCCACCCACAATGTCGTAAGGATATTCTGGTGGTAAATAAGTTTTAAAAACGCCAGCTAATAATTTAAATTCGTGTTTCATTGCAACATATAATCTTTTGTGAATAGCTGACATTACACGTGAACCACGTTCTAGTAATGCAACAGTTGTACCTACTGCAGCTTGCTGGTTCATATCGCCAACCTGTGAATCTGCAATTGATGCAAATCTTTGGCCAGCTTGAACAACAACACCCATCAATTGTAATAATGTTGCAGATGGTTCTTTGAAAGGTAGAGGTAAGAAAGCATCTCGGATGTTTCCACCTGGTGCGTCCACATCTCTGAACTCACCAGGCTGAATCGCTTGAGCTTCGTCTCTGACACGAATGCCCCGCTGTTTGAAACCTGCAGGTAGATTGGATAGGGTACCTGCATCGAGTAATTGACGTAATGCTGCTGTTGCAGTTCTTGAGAGGCCGCCAATCATATGGATTAAACCAAATCCATAAAAACCTAAACCGGGTAAAAATTTAAAGTGTACAAAGTATTGTGTTTTTTGTTTTGTTGGATCACCTACAGCATAGTTTCTTCTGATTGATAAAACTTGTCTTGTGCCTGCTTCAATCGTTACAATGTAAGGTAATTTAATTCCTGTCTCTTCACCAGCTTCATCTCTATCTTCGAAACCTTCTAGATCTAGATTAATATGGCATTCAATTAATTGATAAGTATCTTCATCTCTTGTTTTCTTAACACCTTCAAGTTCTCTTTCTTTTTTCTCAACTTCAGTTTCTTGAACATAAGTTGGATTAACTTCGATGTCTCTATAAAAACCACCGACTTGTTTTTTTCTTAAATCATTTTCAGATATTTTTAATACGTGCATTATAGCTTCAGCATCATCTAATGACGTAGCCGTGTAGGGTACGATTAAATCATCGGCTGGAATAAATTTAGATACCGCTCTACCTAAAAGTTCATCGTAGTAAACTTTTTTAAAAGAAGAACCTGATAGAGGAAGATAAAATAACATTTGATCGAATTCAGGTTCATACTCTTTCATCTGATCCATCAGCTGATAATTCATAAAATCTTTAACACGTTTACACTGAGCTTCTCTTGCACGATCTGCAAGACCTACGATCTGTGTTCTAACAGGTCCGTTAGCTGGTAATAATTCTTTGTAAGCTTGTGCTTGAAACTGAGTTACAGCTTCGGCTAATACAGGGTGCGTTGCACCTGATGCGCCTTGAAAGGGTTGTGTTCTGTTGTCGTATTTGAAACCTAATAAATCTAAACCTTTTGTATAACTATCTTCCCATTCTTTTCTAGAAGATTTGTACTGCATATAATTATTGTATAAATCTGATCCGATAGGATCTAATACATCATCCGGTAATAAGTCAGCTAGGTTGGCATAGTGATCGCCACCTTGTTCAGGACTCGCGGCACCGGGTTCAAAATTAATTTCTACGCTGCCATCTTCACCTTGTACGATTTCAGTATTCTCAGGAGAGGGGACTTGGTCTTCGTCAGACTGAGCCGCTTCTACTAATTCTTCTTCGCTAGGTAATTCTATTGTTTGCTCTACGTTGGGTAGAGCTTTGTCGATGTTGTCTTCTGCCATATGGTTTCTCCAATCCTACATTCTTAACAGTATTATATTGAATATTCAACCCCTGTGCTTGTGGACCTGATTTAGGGGGTATTGTTTTAGTTAATTTCTTAGTCATCTAATTCCAGTATCTCTACTGCAGGATCTTTTTCTGGCTCTGCCAATAGCTTTCTTCTCTGTTCAGGGTCAGATGGATAAGTTGTTTTATCTAAGGGATCGTACTTTTTTAATTTACTTTGAGTTTCAATTTGCTCTAGGATCTCTATAAATTCTTTCATTATACCGCCAGGATGTTTGCTAGACCAAAACTTTCAGGAACCATACCGCCGCCTGCAAATTTTAAGAAAGGAAAAAGTTCCTCGAGCCCTGGTTCGAATACTCTTCTAATTCTATTCTTTTCAATCTCAGATAATTTAGCAAAATCTTTCATTGTAATCTGACCACTTGCCACGATTTTATTATCTATTTCTTTTAACGCTGATTTAACTTCAGGTGTTACATTACCTGGAAATCTATTTTTCTTTTGTTTAGCAAGTCTTTGTCCTAGTTCCCTGAACTCTGAACCTGGAGCCTTACGTCTTCCTAATTCTTTAAAAGTCTCAGAAGTGATAATGCCACCCTTTGGCAAAAGTTTTCCTGTTTCTTTAAATCGAACAAGGTCTGAAACGTTATCCATTAATATTCTTTCTTCAATAGGATTTAATTTTCCATTCTTAAATAAGTTAACGCTGTTCGTAATATTGAGAAACTGGTCGTCTGCTAAGTCTGTTTTATTTTTAAAATTTGCACCGATAGATCTAGGATCTAATCTTGAATTTGAGAAGAGACTTTTGTTTCCCGTTCCAATGAAAGCTATATCATCGGCTTTAGCTAAGTCTCTTGGTCTAACACCAAGTCTTCCTGCTAACTGTAATAATGTTCTACCAAATGCAAAACTAGCCATAATATTCTATAATCTCCCTTGTAATAGGTTCTTGTACTTTGTCTTCCGGGTGAGTTAAAAAATAACCTCCCCTTAATCTTGAAATTGCTTGCGTCGTGGAGTCAACGTAATCATCGTAATCTCCATTTGGAAACGCAGCACATTCTTCTATCACTTCTTGAGCAAAGGTTTGATGAAAAGGAGCCCATACTCTGCCAGATTCAAAAAGAGGTGCAACAGCGTTCACTCTAGAAATCTTATCATTTCCTCGAGAGGGAGTAAAGTTAATTACTGGGATGTCCATATTTCTTAGTTCGTGGATCAGGGGCAGACCAGAAGCTTTAGCCTCAACGATAACTTGATCAGGTCTCCATTCTAAATACAGTTCGTGGGCCCTTCTTCGTAGATCGGGGAAATCCATTCTATTTTTCTCAGCCGCTAATAAGATTGCGTGTTGACCATCGCCTTCTTTGTTAAAAACACCCCAGGTCGTAATAGCTGAATAGTCTGAAGTTGTTTGTTTTGTAAACGCCGTATCATAACTTTGAATAATAAATTCTACTTTGGGTGGTCTTTGGTGAGGCCAGTCTTGCCACCAGTCTCTTTTGATCAAGGCACCTTCTTCTGATGTTGGCTCTTGCATATATTGAGCATTCCATCTAGCCCCGGTCAGCGTTGCCTGAGTCCTTTGTAATTCTTTCAGTTTCCAAAATTCTGGCCAGCACGGTTTACCTGAAGGTAAGATTGCTGGAAATTTTATAACCTTCCATTTATCAGCATCATCAGCTGACATACTTTTTAAAAGTTGTCCGGTAATATCTTTAGTTGACCAACGTGTCATTACCACGATAATTTTACCCCCTGGCTGTAAACGTTGTCTTGGACCTGATAGATACCAGTCCCAGGCTTTGTCAAAAGATTTACCATCTTTCTTAATATCTTGTTCTTTGTGTGGATCATCGATGATTAATAAATCAGCACCACGACCCGTGATTGCACCACCAACACCAGCGGCAAAGTATTCTCCGCCCTGTTCCGTTTTCCATTTTCCAGCGGCTTGAGAATCTTCCATCAGTCTTGTAGCAAAAAGTTCCGAGTACAGGGGATCGTCGAGCAAGTGTTTTACTTTACGACCAAAGTCAATTGCAAGATCTGCTGTGTGTGTTGTTTGAATAATTTTTAATTTAGGGTTCTTTGCAACCATCCAGGCTGGCAAAAAGTAAGAAGCAAATTCAGACTTCGTATGCCTTGGTGGCATATTAATAATTAATCGATCAACCTTATTATTTGCAATGTCATTAAACATATCCGCCATAAATCTATGGTGGCGACCTTCAATAAATTCTGGCCACATATATTTGACAAATTCCAAAAAGTCTTTGTTGACTAATTTTCTAACTCTTTCTGCAGCAAGGTTCCGTTTTGATTTATAATATTTTTTCTTTTCAATCGGCGTTAATTGCTGAATTATTTTTTCATTATCTAAACTCATATTTTTCGTAACTCATTTTACCCTTACCACGATTATACGAATTATACTATATAGGGTATATCTTGGGACCCCTTTTTTTGTTTTAGGGGGGTGGGGGGTCTAATTTACGATGACATTTCAGGACCCCTTGGGACCCACTCCAATGGGTGGGCCCGCCCACACACAAGCCCCCAGTAAAACCCATTTTGGTCGGTGTTGCATATTTACTATATTGACGTTGCATTTATGCCACGGTCCTCGGTCCGGGAAACTTTGACCTTGACACATTTTTTTAAATTGTGGTAAAGTCCTGGATAACAATGGAGGAGAAAATGAAAGATAAAAAAACAAAACACTCGATAACTATTTTATGGGGTACTAAAGGAAACATAAGAACTAAAAAGACTTATTCTTTTGATAGTATCAACGACTTAAATATGTTTATGAAGGGTGTTGATGAGGCTAATGGGTGGCTAGAGTATGAGGCCATTAATCAAGTAGCTAAAATCGAGAAGGTTGCTTAATGATCGAAATCTTTTTAGAAGCACCGATCGAATTACAAACATTGATACTGGGCGGGATAACCGCCCTTATCGTGGTCCTCGTTAAAGGGAACGGGGAGCGGGATGATTTTGACCGTAGGTTTAAACAAGATCAGAAGTGGAGGAAAAAATGAGACTGACTAAACAATTAATGGACGGCGCGTTGGAGATATTTGATAAACATTTTCCCGACGAAAAAAATACGCCGTTAAAAGAAAAGAAAAAAATTGTAAGGTTTTTCTTTAAGTTAAATGCATTTTGTACAAAGCATAATATGAAATTAACTAAAGAGCATATTGAAGTCTTACAAGGTAAGTAAATAAGTTTTGGCTCCTGGGTCAAGAGCCTTGATAAAACTGACCCCTTGAGCCCTGGTCTGTTATCTATTGTGGGTTGTACAGTTTACCTTGGCCACAAACTTAACGGACCTGGGGTCAAGTTATTTGTAAGACGATACAAATTGCAATTTGGTAATTTGGCCGTTTTTTCCACCTAAGGGCTCGGCGCTTTAGCGCCGAGCCCCGATAAATATTTAATTATTTTATCGATACACAAGCCCCCCACAATCGGTTCAGTTTTCAAGCCACGGGAAACAAGGTCCATAATCTGAGAACTTTTATATAAAAAAAAATGGGTGGGCCCGCCCGCGCTCAAGCCCCCTCTGTGTTGTATTTTTGCAACAGTTGCTTTTTTATCACGGTTCCTGGACCGGGCAACAAGGATAAAGGCCCGCTGATCGTGGCGCAGGTGCCAGGAAACCTGGTGCGGGGAAAGTCTGACTTTGTTGCCTATTGTTGCCTTTAATTCTAACGTGAAAAAAATTTTATTTTTATTGAAACAAAGTAAATCCGGAACGCCCGGAACGGCCCAGTTTTCAATGCGATCGAATAAAATGTCTGTGTTTGATTGCTTCAATATTTGATAAAGTTTTCGCTCAAGTTTAGCCATATTATTTAAGGCAACATATCAACAAATAAAAATAATAAAAGGCTTGACTATTGAGCATTATCCCTTAAAGTCCCTACTATAAAGATATAAATAACAATAGGAGGAAATATGTATCTTATAATAAAAAAAGTAAACTGGGGTTCAGCCGGTTTAAGTTTTAGCGTTGCCAGTCATAGCGCAAGTCGTGATGAAGCAATTAGAAAACTATTAGCGCTGGATACTCTCAACGATGATAAGAAAAAAACAACTTATCATTTATGGTCTGACGCTAACGGGGATCTTACTAACACGGAAACAAAACCAAACGGCGCGGAACAGGAAGCGGGGCAAAATGTCTGATAAAAAATATATGACTAAATATCAGCTGGAACATTTAAAAAAGCGTGTATCAGCTGAAATTGATCCTATCATTGATGAAGCCAAACTTATGCGTAAATCGGTTGTGGCTGAACTAACAGCCGGCGCCGAGGGTAAATTAGCCAAAAAAATAAAAGCGGATGTAGTTATTAAGGACCTAGAGAAGGCCTTTAAAAACTTAGAGACCGCGCAACGTAAAGCCAAAACTTTTTTCACTAAAGGCGTAAATGCTGAGATGAAAAAAGACCTTAAATATAATTTTAAGGAGTACAGCGAGGACAATTACGGGACCGGCTTAAAACCCGAGGACTGTCGAGAACAGCTAAGAAGCTGGGCCGAGACGTTGGCTATTAAAGAAGCTGAGAAAACGCCGGAAGGTAAGAAGGTTAAACAGCTGGAACTATACAAAGCCAGCGCCATAAACCAGGTATTCGAAACCGGGTTGCCGTCGGACTTACCGAAAACACTGGAGGCCATATTCAAACCACTGGGCATAATATGGAATAAAAAGGAAGCATTACAAATAGAAAATAAATAGAAGGGGGCGGGGGTTAAAGCCCCCGCAATAAATTATGGAATTAATATTAA
>WLWF01002125.1_pt1 | contig 14839 bp, 7 predicted proteins | sample 6718331 | NCBI WGS metagenome assembly WLWF01 (sample SAMN12718692, study PRJNA515312) | sponge metagenome | isolation source: marine sponge | host: Mycale hentscheli | place: New Zealand: South Island, Marlborough, Capsize Point | collected 2003-05-01
CATAACCTTGATCTTTAGCGTCTTTAATTTCCTTAGCCTCATTTTTAGCTAGTTCTACTTTTACACCTTGCTCTTTCAGCGTTTCAATACCACCTAAAAACTCTTCTGTTGTATCAAATCTAGTAATTCCTACATCACCTAACTGTTCAGCTACAACATCTGATCCTTCTTGAACTCTCTGTGTCAAGTCTACAGTTTGACTAGTGTCTATATCGCTATCAGCTTGTATATAAGGTTCTAGTATTTTGTTTTTCTTTATGTCTAGCTCTAGAATTTCATTTTGAATTCTATTTATCTCAGCGTCTTTGTCGTTAAAATTAGGATCAGCATTGACTTCGTCAATAGCTTTTCTTTTTATATTTATACCTAGCTCTAGATCTGATAAAGCGTCTATTTCAGATCTATCCATTTGGGTAAATCTATTTAGAGTTTTATTTATTTCATTACCAGAATCTTTAACTAAATCAACTACTTGATCATTTAGTCTAGCCATGTTGGCTTTAGACATTTTAGGATTTGAAGCTATTGTATTTTGTAGGTCCTTTATTTTTTGTTGATTGTTTGCTATCTTGGTATTACTATCTGGTCCTTGAACCATTTGAGATATATTAGCAGCTAAAGCAGGAGCTTTATATACAAAACCTGCCATAGTTACACCACTAAAAGTAGCGTCTGGAACTCCTTCAAAAAGATTTACGTCTTTACCTAGTATTATTCTATCAAATAAATTGCTACCAAATTCAACACCACCTTCAGACAAACCTTCTTTAGTAACATCTAAAGCGTAGTAACCAGTGGCTTTAGCGGCTCTCGTAGCTCCTTTTCTGCTAAATAAACTACCAACTTGTTGAGCAAAACCCTGTTTAACACTTGGACCCATAGCATTGAAAGCAGCTCTAGATCTACCTATTATACCCAATGATATTTTTTCAGAAGCAAACTCTAAAACACCATTACCCATGGCTGTTGTATAAACTTGAAAAGGTGAAAAAGCTCTAGGCGGAGCGTCTGCAGAATCTGGATCTCCTCCTTCTTCTATATATTTATTATAAGCTTCTTCTCTTTCTTTACTCTCTTTTTCCATTTCACCGTAGCTAGAACCTACAGCTTGAGCCGTTAATATAGGTAACGCTGCGCCACCTGTTCCAAACATAATAGCCGTGTTTAGAGTTTGGCTACCAAGCATTGTTGAAAAGTATCTACCCCAATCGCTACCGTCTTTTAAATCGCTTAGTGTTTGAGAGTGAGCTATGCCTTGCATTGTTTGATTGACATAGTTCTCAACTTGAGCTTTCATTTCTTCTCTTGTTTCTTGGTACGGTTGAAGCTTTACAAATTTAGCGGCCAAAGAAGATATAGGTGAAATAATACTAAGAGCTTTACTAGCGTAAGGATTTTCTTCTACACCAAAAGCATTAGGTAAATTTGCAGCCATATGTGAAAGATCTGCTAAAGCCACACCTGCGTTAGCAATACCTACTTTTACATTTTCGCTATAAATACTAACAGGATTAAAGTTTCTAGTTAAATAATCTAATCTTGTTTCTAGATCTTTATATTTAGGCTGTAACATCATTTCGTTAAGATCTTCAACCTTGCCTTCGTATAAATTATAAACTTCATCTCTTTTTTTACTTAACTTAGTTAATAGAGCTTGACCTTTTCTAGCTTCTGCTGGTGTTTGATATTTAGCTTCTGCAATGAGCTTCATTTGAGTCGTTAAACCTTCTAAGGTTTCTCTTGCTACAGTAGCAAAATCATTGGCATTTTTAGAAGCATCATCTAAATTAAGTTTTCTAGTTTGCTGTATAGCCTCAACCATTTTTTGCTTATCGCCTCTGTCAAAAGCCTCAGTAACAGCCATTCCAGGATTTAATCCAAATAAACTTATGGCTTTTTTCCAGTCAAAACCACTTTCTTGAGATTCTATCCAAGTTTCTAGTTTTTCTTTTTCTGCCTCCTTTTTCAATGAATTAGCATAGTTGGATTTCATATCTCTTTCAATCCACTCTTGCTCTGTTAATCCGTCTTCGCTTAATTGAGGTTCTCCACTAGGTTTTTCTTTACTTAAACCTTTAGAAAACATAGCATTCCAAGCTTTTTTAGATTCTATCTCAGCTTGTTCCCACTCAGGATTTGGTATCATATTACCAGTTTCAACCTCTACATCACCACCTAATCTTGCAGATCTTTCTTTAGTTCTTGTTTCAGGTATTGTACTTTTTTTAAACCAATCATCAACATCTGTCTGTATTCTATTTTCATCTTCAGTAGTTAAAGCTGTATCTTTTAAAAACTGTTTTTCTAACTCAAGTTGCTCTGGACTTAAAGTTCTTTGTTTTGCCTCACCGATATTTAAACTGCCATCAATTCCAACATAAACCTCTTCACCTTGCTTAAGCGTATTTCTTGTTTTATTGTACTCATCTAAATTAAAATCAGAATGCCCAAACTGGCTAGCTATAGATAAATTAGCAGCACTCTGCTTATCGTCGTATGTTTTCCAAGAACTATCGTCAGATCCTTGTTTTTTATAATAATATTCTCCTTTGTTATCGTATTTTAAATCATAACCGTTTTTAGTTATAACCTCTTCTGGCTTAGCTACGCTAGTGTACTCTTCGTATTCTTTTTTTCTTATGTTATTGAAAACATTTGTGAAGAATTTTTGTGTTCCAAATCCACTAGTTTTATTGGTTAAACCTACTGGCTGTGAAAATCCACTTTCCGATTTTGACCCTGTATTGTTTGTCTGCTCCACAACCGGATCCGGCGTTATAGAGCTGTCTTGGTTTCCCGCTTCAGGAGTCTGTTCATCGCTTGTAACTTCAGTTTCACTTACAACTTCTTCTGTAGGAGTTTCTTCAACCTCTTCTACAACCTCTTCATCAGGTGTAAAGTTTTTAAGAATTTCTATAATTTGCTCAATTTTCAAAGGAGGAAACTGAGACTGAAGTTCTATAGTTTTTTCTTCTAATGTCATTTAATTTAAGTTAATTTGTTATCTTGTAAAAACTTTTGTGCTTTAGCTTTTTTAGCTTCTTCTAAATCAAATACAGCAGCGTCTTCTGTAACCGTAGGAAGTCTGTTTGTAATAAATTGTTTTATGTAGTTATTCATAAAATAATCTATAAAACTTTTTTCAAACTTTTTCTTTTTGCTTTGCTCTAGTGGTAAATCTTTTTCGTAACTCCAGCTTTTACCAGCAGCGTTAGCATTTTGCACCATTTGATCGTCTTCTTCTACGCTAGTACCTTGTGCTAAATAAACATTCCAAAGTGCTACAGCATTTTGCTCTGACGCAAGTATACCCGCAACTTCTGCGTTTAAAAAAGGCATAGCCTTTCTTTCTATTTTATCCATGTCAAATTGCAAGACGTTTCTGCCTAGGCCTTTTCCTATGTCTATTATCTTGTAGTCAAAAGTACCGTCTATGTTTTTAAGAATAAATTCTTCAGATATTTCAGCGCTTGGAGATAATTCACCATCCACAACCATTTCAGGTTCAAATAAACCTACTTGAGGCATTATAGCTAGCATTAATTTATTTATATCAGGGGTGTCTGCTACAATGCTAGTACCAGTTCTTTGTAAAGATTGTAATGCTACGCTGTTAATAACAAGAGGTTCTTTTAACAAAGGACCAGTAAATACCATCTGTTGCGAACCATCGTCTATTAAATTTAATTTAACATCGTAACCATAGTTTTTAGCAAAACCAGGTTTTTCTGTAATTATTGAATTAGCGACAGTATACTTAAAATTATTGTTAGGATCAAAGTTGTTACTTTCAGTTACTTCTAATTGTGAAAAAAGTTCTGACATAAACTCTATAGATATAGCTGGAGCTTCTTTTAATATTTTTAATTGTTTTCTTTCATACTCACAGTTTGGAGAAGTACAATTATTGTTTTCTATAGCTATAGTTAGTTTAGCATAAGATCTTCCTGTATATTCATATGCTTTACCAAGTATATCGAAATCAACATCATAACCATGTTCTAGAAAGTTTTTGTTATAACCTAATGCGTTGCTTTCGTTTCTTTGAAGTAAAAATAAATTGTTTGATATGTTTTTGTTTTCCATTTATTTTAAATATTTAAAAGCCCATCATACCACTACCAAACTGAGACATCATACCTGTAATGGCGTTTGTTGAAGAGTTTTTTGCTTTATTTTTAGCTCCTGTTAGCGCGGCTATTTTATCTCTTTGATAGTTTATACCATCTTGCTGTCTAGCCTCTGTCATTTGCATTTTTATATTTCTACCAAATCCTTCCAACTGCTGTACTCTACCTTGTTCAGCCACCTGAATTCCTTGTATTCTCTGCGCATCAGCTAATTGTTGTTGTTCCATAGCTTGCTGTCCTTGAGCTCTCATTTTTTCATTTTGAGCCTCTTGGGTTTCAATACTTGCTGCAACCTGTTGTTTGCTTTGTAAAGCGGCTTGAGCTAATGCAGTGGCACCACCCGCGCCCGCGCCTGTAGCTCTAAGCGTGTCAAGCGTGTTGGCCAAAGCTAAATCGCTTTGTTCCATTTGTATTTCAGCTGCTTTAGTAGCAACGCTTAAATTAGCAAAAGGATTAGATACTTTAGACTCTAAAGATGTTGCTAGACCCGAAGCATCTTCAACATTTCCATAGGGATTTACGATTTGCTGTCTAGAGTTTTCTAGCTGATTTAGTTTTGCCGTCTCTGCTTTTAATTGCCGAGCCAAAGCTCTTGCTCTTTTTCTTCTAGCGCTCGAGCCGAATATAGCGCTACCTAGCTTTAAAGCGCCACCTATTATCATTGATGCTGGCATAATTATTTATTTTTATTATTAATATCCACTTGAAAAAGTGTAGTTAGATGAAACTGCGAATAACTCTTTAAATCCTCCAACGTCTGTTGCTGTGTCTGTTGATATTTTAGCATTAACAAAGAAACCTTTTATTCCAGATATTTGATTACCAAATATAACTTCTCTTTCTGCTGCTATTGAATTATTTATTAAATTTGCACAATATTTATTTTCTTTTCTATAGAATCCAGAATAAAAAACATTTAAGTTTGGACTTGTTGTACCAAATGCTGCTTGATAATCAACTTTGTTTACAACTAAATAAAAGTTCAATTTAGCTCCTACGTCTACAGCAAGAGCTTGATCAACTACTACGGTGTTACTAAGAGGATTCCAGGTTGTAACAACCGTTCCAGGAGTTACTCCTATGCCAGAAACAGCAGCACCATCAGGTATTGGACCTGTCATACCTATTATGCCAACACTTGTGCCTGTTGATGCGGCAGTTGTTACTGCATTTGTATTAGCTATAACATACTCTCCTTCATTGAGACTTAGAACAGAATTAGTAGTGTCTCGATAAGAATCAGAATTGCTAGCAAAAGTTCCTGGACCAGTTTCGTCAGAAACATAACTATCTAATCTCCAACCATTAGAACCTTCATAAGATATTGTGTTGAAAACCTTAGAATTACTAACTTCTGGATTAAATGTAAATTCAACCGAAGAAGGGGTAGAGGCTCCATAAAAACTATTATAATTAACATTTGTTGAATTGTGTAAATATAATGAATCTTCAAATGTTGTATAATGTTGATTTCTTATACTAAAAGATTGGCTTGGTTTGTAACTAAAAAAGCTAATCCAACCTTGAGCTCTTTCATCAAAAGAAACAGTAGGCTCTCCAAGTTGTCTTGTTTCGTCAGCCGGCTGTAAAGATAATACATATTCTTGGTTATATATATCCCAAGCTCCAAGCAGTTTTCCTTTAGATCCTGCAAAGTCTATATTTACAATTTGATTTCTAAAAAAGCTTCTCATACCTGTAGAAGATATTTCTTCTATGCCGTTAGGATTTAATCTACAGACGCAATTTTGACTGCTATCTACAAAGTATTTATTATAGCCATACACAGCAAAACTTTCAGGATGGTCACCTATTCCGTAATTACCAATAATAGGTACAATTTGACCTATAACAGTTTTAAATGAACTAACTGGAACACCACCACCTTCGGCTGTATATATAGCGTCTTTATCTATTAAAGCTTTATTTACTTTATACTGTTGAAAAATTATTAAATTAGTATCTTCAGCGTATAACTTTTGTATTGATCCATTGGCTGGATCTAAGCTTTTAGTAATTTCTTCTGCTATACTGAAAACATTAGTGTCATTTACACCAGTTCTAGAGTTGTATATACCAGAGTATATCATAGAATTAACTCTAAAATTAGCATTAGGTTCTAGCTCTACTAAATACGCTCTTACACCTAAATCTACTTGAGTATCATTAAATCCTCCTCTAATTCTAGACTCTTCAATAGCAAAACATGTAGGATAGTTAAAGCTCGTAAATTGAGCAAACCCGCCTATAACTTGAGGTATGCCTTTAGAGCCATTCCATCTGGGTTGATTAATCGCCCCGCCTTCTTCAGTATTTTTTAAAATATAACTATTAAAATATTTTATCTCTAGTGTGGCTGCCATTTTATATTATTATCACTTTTTTTTATTATTTTTTACGCTGGTGTAGCTTTTAACCGAACTCTTACTGCAAAATTATCCCTTGTTTCGGGTGAGCCGAAAAAAGTAGTTAGATCTCCAAGTTTAATCCTAAGATTAGGCGCTTGAGGATTTCCAGATAGCCCATATCCAGCGGGTAGTATAAAGCTTCCTGCCATTGTTAAAGTACTAGCGGGCACAATACTTGTTGGAGCAGGAATATTTAAAGTAAAACTTTGGGTTCCTGTAGTTCCAGGTGCTGTATTTTGTAAACTACTAGCAGTATAATTAGTGCCATCATTTCCAACTAAAACACTGCCTGTTATCGTCTCTGGTGTGTTGAGTGGAGGGGTTTGAAGGTCAGGTCTAAAAATTGTTAAAATGGCCTCTATTTTAACTGGCGCGTTTTGAACTTGTAGTCTACCCATTGTTAGCAGGTTAGGCTCAGTGGAAATTGCACTCGATGCCCAAGATCCAAAAACCGGTATTCCATTTACTATAGACGGAGCTTCACCGTTTCCAACCCAGACTTGTCCATTGCCATAATTAGGATCTGGCGTGAAGTTGTAAAACTCTGAATTACTTCCAAGCGCATCTACTTCTTGAGCATCCGTGAAAGGAAACTGAATGAAAGGAAGCAAGCTAAATTTAAAAAGTATAAGACAAGATTTATATAACGCGTCTTGGCCTTCTACTCCACCATCACGTGCTGTTACCACCATTTGATATGTTTTATTGGCCTCCACCAAAGTCTCATTTGTAATGGAGCTCGTGTCTACACTTATGATAGCTTGATATCCATTATATAGCGCGGCATTAGGATTTCCAAATGTTGAACCATCAGCTTGAAAACCTGTTTCTCCATAGTTTTCAATACTAAAATATCCATCTAAAAAAAACTCAGAATTAAAACCAGCTATTGAAGCGTCGTATAGCGTTCGAGGAAAATTGTCATCTCCATCAAAAACAGCTAATCTGGTTATTGAGTAAGTAAGATCTTTTTTCTCTAAAGACTTTGTTGAAGATCCATTAGTTCCGTTAACTCCAAAAAGAATACCTGTTTGACGAGATATATCGTACATGTCTTTGGTAAATATTTTTTCAAGAGGATCGCAAGCGGCGCCATCTACAATGCAACAACTAAAAGTTATTGTTGGTTTTGCTCCTGGTTGAGGAAATTCAACAATAGGTCTACTAGGCGCAACATTTTCTAGTGTAACACCAGTAAATCCTAAATAATTAAAATCCACTGCTTCCGGATTTGTAAAAGTTAAATCAAAATCGTATGTATAACTTTTATTTAATTTATCAGGATCAGTACCTCCCGCAACAACTAACCCCGGGGCGTTATTAACAAGGCCACCAGTATTTGTTTTTGTTAAAATTATATTAAAAGAACCGTCTCCATTGTTTTGTACTGAAAATATACCTTCTGCAGTTACAACTGCATTGTAAGGAATCCCATCTTCATTTGAATCATTTGGAAATGGTTGTGCTAAGTTATTGTTTACACTGTTTAATATACACCCGTTTTCAGATGGATTTGAAAATTCCGCACCACCTATTCTAAGAGGTCTGAAGGGTACTGTACACTCAATGTCGGCAGCGGCACCGCCGTTAGTGCCCAATAAATTTTCTTTAAATCTGTTTCGAAAAGCTATGGGACCATTTGGACTTACAATTGAAAAAACGTTAGCAGCTGGTCCAGCTTCTATAGCATTATTTAGCTCTTGTACGGTTCCAGCTGTAGTAGTTTCATAATATATATCTATTAACGACTCTACTGGAGATGTTTCATAAACATTTAATTGAGTAGGGTCTGAAAAATAACCCGCTACTGGAACTGGTATACCGAACTGCTTTTCAGTGTTTACCCTAGCTACTAAAGAACTACCGTCAGATGCAGTAAAATCACTAGGTGTTCCAGTACTTGTATATTCATAGTTATAAAAAACATAATCACTTGCGGTTGGAAGCGCGGTAAATTCTCTATAATCAAATAAATCTTTTATAGTACCTATAACAGAGACAGAGTCTGATGCTCTTTCAGGATAGTATTGAGACATTTTATTTGCCCCTAAAGGAAGTAAAACTTGAGAATTAAAAACTCTACCAAATAATTTTACATCACTTCCAAACTCTTTTTGCTGCGGTCCTACTTCTACTAAGCTTCTTGGAACTTTATTTATATTGTCTCCAAATAAAGTGATATGAGAAGTTGTTTCTATTTCTTGATCAGGATCTAAAGGATAAGCGGCCATTGCCGTCGGCAAATATACATTGTAATAATCCTGTTGAGTTTGCTTAACAACTATTTTAAAAGAATGCCAACCTAAAGGATTATAATCTGGAGAAGTTATATCTGAATTATAAAGCCCTGGAACTCCTGTGCTTGTGTTTTTAAAACTACTTACTAAGTTGTTAAATTGTATTCTTAAAGCATTTCCATCAAAATAAGGTAAACCGTTCGGTGGGTTTAAAGAGCCTATAACGTCGTCTGACTCAGATCTATAAGGAGTGTATACAGTAGAAGCTAAAAAGCTAGATTGAAAATTAAGTTTTGTTTGTGAAAATAAAACAGTAGATTGTCTTCCAAATCTATCAGCTAAAACAACACCTATTTCGTAATTTCTATTTTGTTTTAAAGAAGCATTAGGATATTCTATAGAACTAGTTAAGTCTGTTATTCCATCTTCTGTGACTGTAAAAGTTGTTTCTTTAGCTTGAGATCCTACTAAATAATCTAAAAAATTAGGCGGAGTATGCTTGTCTTGGTAGTTTCCATATATAATTCTATTACTAGCAACTTCTTGAGCTAAAGCTTTAACCGGAACTTTGTCATAAACTCTAACAGTTTCGCTTTGTGGAAGAGTTTTAAATGGCGGTTTAGAACCATATTCATATTGATAATAAAAATCGCTACCGACAACATTGAATTGTACTGGAACTGTTTCAACAACTTTTATTGTAGTTTGATCTGATTCTTTATAAAGAATATCTATTTCTTGAATTTTATATTCATTTATTATATCATTAGCAGCGCATGGTAGTGGTATATTTAATAAAATTTTATTAACTTTATTTTTCATAAATTCAACTACAGTACTTCTTAACACTCTATCAGTATCAGAAACATCATTAAAACCATTTTGATTTCTACCAAATTCTTTTAACGTAAAATAACCGTCTTGCTCAGGTATAAAACAAGGTTGAGTAAAAGGCGCCATTAAAGAATACTCTCCATCGTCAAATTTAAATCTATAAGAAAATCTTACAAATTTATCATTTAAAAAATCAACATTAGCATTGTCCTTAAACACTTGATCGAAATAAGGATTTGCAATAGAAAATTTCATGTTCAATGCTGTATAACTAGTAAGAGCAGCTACATAGTCTGCGTTTGTAATAGCAGGGGTTACAATGATATCTAATACGTATCGACCAAGCACTGGAGTGGCATTTATAGTAGCTGATTGTACTACGGAATCTGTGTCATTAAAAACTCCGGTCGCAGGATTTTCAACAAACACGTTTGTACCTGCAATCAACTGATCACCTACATAAGTATCAAGAAAAACAGAAAATGTAGTAGAAGTAGCCGCGTTTTGCAATACAGCGTCGGCTTCAACAGGTAAGTATTCGCTAATAGCATCTTGAAGAGTTGTTTCTTGATAAACCAAGGATATAGTTGATCCAGCTGGAAGTGTTTGAGGAAAGTTTACATCTATACTATTAGGCCAATTAGGCTGATCAAAATCTATAAAAGTATTTTTAGTTACAAAATCTATTGTTAATATAGCGTTATCATTTGAAGTAGGCTGTATAACTCTAACAGTTGTACCGCTTGTGTAGTTACTGCCCGCGCTAGCAACTGTGACACCTGTTATCACCCCTACTCCTGAGCCGCTACCACCGTCTATTTCAGTTATGTTTACTAATAGACCTGTTCCTGTTACGTTTTCATCTGTGCTTATAGTCGAACCTAAGCTATATCCAGTACCTCCGTTAGTTATTGTTATATTTGTACACAAAACACCTAAACTTCCAAATAAAGAAGTTGGGTCAGGATCAGTCGAAGGCGTTTGAAGAGTTAAAGTTTTACTATTAGTAACAGCATCAACAGTGAATGTAGCGGGGTTACCGCTACCTGGGTATACGGCAATTGTTCCTGCTTCTTGACTAGGTTGATAAAGTTGTATAGGATCGTATGGATAATATTTGGCAACTGACAATTGATCTTCTGTAGTATAATAGTCGCCAGCTGGATTAGAAATAGAAGCCTCTCTATCTATGTTTATTTTTCTAGGTTGATTTCTATTGTCTGTAAAAAATAATAATTTTTCTAATAAATTAATTCCTGTAACTGGATTTAAAGCAGAAAAATTTAAAAAAGAACCCTGTGCTAAAACTCTTAAAGATGTAGATGAAACATTGTAAGAAACTATAAAATTATCATTAGGTAATATAGAGTTTATTGTTAAAACAGCGTCATTATTACCTCCATCTATTACAACTGTATCTCCTACTGCATATCCTGAACCAAAACTTGAAATACCCACACCAGTCACACTTCCTGCGCTAATATCAACAGTCAAAGTAAGTCCAGTTCCAGAGCCAGTTGACGCTGTAGTTGTGCCGGGCGTGTTAGAAGTCGTATACCCAGTTCCAGCGGCCGTTAAAGTAACAGGCCCTGTTAAAGTATTAACCACAAATTCAGCGGAGGAACTAGTTGATTGAACTATATTAACAACATCGCCTTCTACATATCCTGAACCTTCATTACTAACTGTAAGTACAGTTATATTACCTACACCAGATCCAGTACCACCATCTATTTCTGTTATATTGAAAGTCATACCTGTACCAGAACCAGTGGTCGTTGATGTTGCGGCTCCTAAAGCGTACCCCGAACCGCCGCTTAATAATTGACCGCTGAAAGGAAAAGTTCCTTGTTCTTGAGGAAAAGTAGAATTAATACCTACAGCGCCAGTTGGAATATAAGGAGATAAAATGTTATTAGTTAAAAAACAAAAAATATTACCTGTAACGTCATCTGGCAAAGTGCCTATAAATTCTAAATTAGATTTACCGAGAGCATTGCCGATGTTTACTATTTCTTTATTACCTAAAACGGTTTGAACCGTTCCTACGTTTTCTCCAGTAGATTTGTTTATAGAAACATTAACTGCATTTCTATATTCTCCATTAGGAATTAATCTATCGTCTAAATCTTTATTCATTTTAGACGATAAAAAACTATTCTTAACTTCTGCCATTTAATTTTAGTGTTTTATCCATTTAGACTTACCTCTCATTACTTGAACTATTTCATCAAGTTTTATATTAGATAGTCTTATTTTTGCGTTTCTTAATTTAGAACTTCTATCTCTTCTAAGTCTCATTACCGTGTTTGGGTCTTGTGAAGCTCTTACAGATACAATGTTATATAGTATAGAGGCATATAGCGCGTCTTCTGCAAGTTTAGGAACCTTAGTGTCTAAATCAGAACCTAAACCGTCAGATATATATTCTAGTACAATTAATTCATTTGCTAGTCCATTTGAAAAAGACATTTTACCCTCTCTGTGATTAATACTAAACCAACCGTTTATTTGAGATGTTTGTGGGTCTAAGCCGTATAATTTACCTGTATTGAAATTACCATCAAATCCATATAAATTCCACCAATAAGCAAAATCATCAAAATTATCTAGTAAATTAAAATTAAGTAAATTCAAGTTTGCTTTATCCCATCTTTCTTCTGTAATAGATGTACCTTCTATATTGTTTCCAAAATTATCTTGTGTAGGAACACCAGCGGCATCTTGCACGGGGTTATTATATGGATTTATTGTAAGATTATTTACAGGGTATATAATTCTTTTTATTCCCAGTTCATCTATTCTAGATACTCTTACGTAATTAACATAGTCTTGAGGAAGGGCTATACTCAATGAAGCTGGCACCGTAAGTTCTTGCGAATGTATACTTTTTAATGTATCATAACTAAACTCTTGTAATGATCTTTTAGCAAAAAACAATACATCTGATTTGTCTGCTTTTTGTAATATTTTTCCATCACCAACATAACCAACCATAAAGTTGTCTATAGCGTCGTTTAAAGTTATGTATTCATAACCCCCATAGTTTTCTTCTACTGTTTGCCCAAAAGCGTCTTGAGCCCCATAATTACCACCGCTTAGCGTTTTTAATTGAACAACAACATATGAATTTTGAGGTATTGGAGATCCTCCAGGAAAATTAATTGTATTGTTTGATACCGTATAAGTTGAAGTGTATTCAGTAAAACTACCAGGTAAACCTGTTGTACTAGTGTAAACTTTAAAATTATTTAAAGCGTAATCAATATCTGTTGGGTCTGAAGATCCAAATATTAAATCTGTATCAAATGTTGTTGCAAAAGCTGTTTGTCCAGCGGCATCAGTAACTAAAAATGGCTGAGCGCCTTGATAATACTGTTGGTTTGTTTCTTGACTCATTTATTTAAGATTTTAAATTTACTTCAGTTGTTTGCGCTTCTTCTGCAGCAACCTGTATTATAGTAGGATCATTTATAACAATACCAAAATATTTTAAAACATTTATTATAATATTTGTTTCTTCTGAAACATCTAATTGAAAATCAACTGTAGCAGAGCCTGTTGGTGAACCTTGGGGATTAAATATATATTGACCAATTGTTCCTATAGTAAAATCCCAATTTGGAGTAGAAGGATTAACAATGCAATTAACACTTAACGTGTCAGGCGCGTTAGGTTCTATTTTTAATGCTAAAACTGATTGAGTATATCCAACAGGTGTTGCGTTTGTTGTAATAAATATTGGGTATTGTTTAGTAGGCGCAGTTAGTTTTGATCTAGTAATTTTATCAAAATCTTTTTTACTGACAAGTTGAGATATTGAAGAATATTGTGGTTGTCCATTATAAGTACTAATAACCTCTCCTATCTTATACACAGTGTCAACTGATCCATTATAAAAAAATTTACCAGTAGTGTCATAAACAAAATTTATTTCTTTTTCAAAAGGATACAATTTATAAGAAATATCTTTAAACATGTTAAAAAATTCTGTATCGTTTTCTTGGTTATTTTGTACCACCCTATTTTGTTGATTACCATCTGGAAAATAAGATTGAAATATTTGTTTTTGTACTAAATCAGCAATACTATTAAATTCAGCAGGTGTTACATAACCTCTTTGTTCTTTGTTTAATATATACAAGACTGTGGTATACACTGTATTTACGCTTACTGCCATATTAATTTTTTATTTATACTATAAAGGCGGCCGAAACCGCCTATATTATAGTATCACTTGTTTTTATAGTTTTTTATCTATAGATTTATAGATCTCAACACCTTCGTCTGTCTTTAAGAAAGCAGCAAATGCTGAGTAAGGGTTTTCATCAAAAGGTACGTTCATTAATTTTCTACCGTTTGATCCCCAAGTAAATGTTCTTTGATCGCTTGATAAGTTAATAATACCAGCTTCAGTAGCTCTAATAGCTACATTTCTTAATTGAACATTATCATCACCAGCTAGACTAAGAAATAAATTTGGATTATTTCTAGAAAATAAAAGTAAATCTCTTTTAATTTCTTTAGAACTCATAGTGTTAACTTTTGATCCAATTTCTACTCTTAATATAGCCTCAGCTTGATCAATATCTATATTTCTAGCCGCGTTCATAGCGTCTATTTGCATGTCTAATATCTCTAACTGATCAACAGCTTCTTCTTGAGCGCTAAATTCATCATATAACTTACCTTTTAGCGGGTGATACAAAGACAATAGTTTTTGTAAGTTTTGCTGTTCTTTTCTTACAGTTAAAGTCCCGTCACTAAATCTAATGTGACCCATTGTACACTCTCCTTTTTGTTCGTCTACAAATGGTGAACTTTGGTTTGTTGCATATCTAATTTCTCTTTGTTTACCTGTTTTAGGATCAAAATAAAGTAAAGCGTGTTTTGTAGTATGCCTTCCCGGGATAGTAAGAGTTAAAGGGGATTTATTTCCTTTTAAATAATAAATTCTATCTTTAATTTCCCACGCGTCTTTAGCGGGTTTAGGTGGTGTTTTTGTAACCACTTCCTGAGGTGCAACCTCAACAGTTTCTACTGCTGTAGCTTTTTTAGCCATAATATAATAAAATTAAATAGTTAATAAAAAACCCCAGGGCTACGCTCACTGTGTAGCCCCATGGGGTTTAGTTTTAAGAAGTAATTACACTCCTTTGAATAATACAAAGTTGTTAGCAGCTTGTGTTACTAAACATCTTTCAGATAGGAAGTTTACTTCCATAGCATC
>WLWF01002127.1_pt1 | contig 14832 bp, 9 predicted proteins | sample 6718331 | NCBI WGS metagenome assembly WLWF01 (sample SAMN12718692, study PRJNA515312) | sponge metagenome | isolation source: marine sponge | host: Mycale hentscheli | place: New Zealand: South Island, Marlborough, Capsize Point | collected 2003-05-01
CATTTACAGCAGAAACTTTTGATTTGCTCAGAAAATCTCCTTTGTTTTCAAACCCGTTTTCTATTATAGTTTTTTCATCTTGGTTCATGGTAAGATTGTTTAAAAAATTACCTTTTTTATCATACAATGCTTCAGTCTGATCTTCTTGAAGTTCTACTTGTACATTTGGTAATTTTACAATGTAACCTCCTTCTGTTAAATCCGCAAGGTAATCGTCCCAGGCTTTTTCATACGAATTGCCATCAGAATCTGTGGCTTTGACATATTGCGTACGTATACCATCAACTTCTTTAGTAGGATATTCAATAGAAAAACCTTCCGCGCTTTTAAGCCCAAAATGAAAAGCTCTATTAGCGTCAATACTACCATTTTCATCTTCTTTTATATATTGTCCATTTCCTGCTTGTAAAGGATTTTCTATATTAGGTGTTCCCGCATATCCTAGTGTTAATTCTACGCCTGAATTTATTTTATCTTGCTCTCCTTGGGCGTAGATGATTTTATTTACATCTTCCTGTGTCGAAGTGCCTTGTATTCCTTTCATTTTAAGATCACCAATCTCGTTCGTTAACTGGCTCATATAGTCACTTATTCCATTTATATTACCAACTAGTTTTGTAAGATTTTTATTAGTTTTACTGCTACTTGACGCCTGTTCTCTGGCTATTTTCATGCTGTCTTTAGCAAACTGTTTTCCCTCTGCAATTTTCCTTTTCCTTTCGGCTTCTCGTTTAGCTCCTAAAGTTTGTATTCCTTTAGCTAAACCCGCCATACCCTGGCTAATTCCTTTAGCTAAAATCTCGCCGGACCGATCTTGTATTATTTGTGGATTTCTATAACTCATTTTATTTATTTTTTTTAGTTTGTTTTAGTTTCCCCACTATTCTCATTTGTTTGCGAAGGATTATTAGTTCGAGATCCTACATTGCCAATCACCGCTCCGGCAATATTACCAATGCCCCCTATCATAGCGGATGTATTGGCTGCTGCTGCGGCATTAGCATTAGCTATGTTTGCATTAGATTGAGTAAGACCCGCTGCTAGTCTATCAAGGGTAGCTTGATCTCTTCCTTCTTGTGCTTGGAATTCAAAGGCTTTACCTTGTGCTTGAGCCATTTGAGCTCTACCACCTTCAGATATTTGTATTCCTTGTATTCTTGCTTTTTCAGCAATTTGTTTTGATTGCAAATCTGCTTCTCCTCTAGCCGCTAGTTTTTCATTTTCAGCTTCTTGTTTTTCAATGTCCGCAGCAACATCTTTTTTGCTTTTAGCTGCAGCATTTGCTAAAGCTGTTGCACCACCTGCACTTGCTCCCGTAGCTTGTAAAGTGTCTAAAGTTGCGGCTAAAGCTAAATCTGTTTGTTCCATTTTTATTTCAGCAGCACTAGTTGCAACTCCTAAATTTGCATAAGGATTTGACATTTCGTCACTAAGATCAGTTGCTAAACCAGCTAAAGATTTAACATCTGAGTAGGGATTAATAACAGCTTGTCTATTTTGTTCAAAGGCTTCTATTTCGCCATTTATTCTGTCTCTTTCTCTAGCAGCCGCTCTAGCTTGTTTTTTAGCCTTACTGCCACCGATAAGTCCGCCTATTATACTAGACGCCGCTCCTATGCCTGCGCTTATTAAACCCGCTGCCGCTGTTATTCCTGCCATAACTTTTCTTTTTTATTATATTCTTCCATTGTTATTGAAAAAAAATTATTTTCTACTTTTTCCATATTTCTTGTGTCTGTAGGATTGGCTATTATATTTATCCAAACGCAATCCTCTACACATTTAATTAATCTTTTAGTTCCTTTTAAAGAGTATGACCAACAGGGAGCTACATGCTCTACCATTTCATTATCAGCTTGCACTACTACTTTACCGGATAATAAAAACCAAAAATGATTTGTATGATGTATAGCACTTATTACAAAGCTACCAGCTTTCATTTTCATTTGTCTCATATATAATCCGTCGGTAAAGTTATTAGTTATTGGAAATTCTTCATTGTTAACTAAATTTTTACCATCTCCATATATTCCTTCTTGATTACTTTCTATAAGCACATTTTGTAATACTTCTAATTCTTTTATAAAATTTATTGATAATTCATTATTCATTTAATTTAATTTAATTTAAGATGATTGTACAAATCCAGTATTTACTGCAAACAGCTCTTTTTTGCCCGCTCCTTTATTGTTTATTTCCATTTTAACTTCCGCATAAAATCCTTTAACCCCTGAAGAAGAGCTGCCCCATACAACTTCACCAAATTGAGATGGTGAGCTATTTAAGATATCAGCATAATATTTATCTTCTTTTCTTTTAAAATTATTAACTAGAGCATTAGATTGTAATTGTGACAAATTAGAAGAAAGTGAATTAGGTTTTATATTAAAAGCACTGTCTTCATTAGTAACAAGTGATTTCATTTCCCACCCGGAATCGCCTTCGTAATTTATTGTTTGAAAGTTTTTAACAGTTGAAGGTTGGGCATTAAATATAAAAGTTACATTAGAATTATAATCAACCCCATAAAAATTACTTCTATCTGACGAATTAGGCTGTAATTCATAATGCTTATAAATCCTACCGGTATTTGTAGTATAAAAATCATTATTTATACTAAATATATTATTAGGTTGATAATCAAATAAACTGGCCCATCCTTTACTTGATTCGTCAAAGCAAGTTGTTATATATTCTTCTTGTTCCCTTGATTCTTGCGAATTTTTTATTGATATTACATATTGTTTATTATGAGCATCCCATCCTCCTTTGATTCCTCCTGACGCTGCAGTAGATAATTTATCTCTAAAAAAGTCTGTCATTCCATTATTAGATATAACAGTAATGCCGTCCATAGAAAGTCTACACACTACGTTTTCATCTCTATCGGTAAAATATTTTCTATATCCATTAACTGCAAATGATTCAGGATCTTTGCTAATTCCGTATTCTCCTGCAAAAGCAACATTCTGTCCTATAACTAAATTACGACTGGTAACGCTAGCATTTCCTTCTGCTGAAAATATTGCATCTTTATCAATTAAGGATTTACTTACCTTACTTTCTTGGAATATAATAAGATTAGTATCTTCAGCATATAATCGTTGTATAGAGCCATTAGAAGGATCTATTGTCCTTGTTATGTCTTCTCCTACGCTAAATTGATTAGTTTGATTTATGCCTGTTCTTGAATTAAATATTCCGGAATATATTAAAGAACTTCGTCTAATGGATTGATTAGGCTCATCTTCAACAGCGTAAGCTTTAACCCCAAAATCTACAGACATGTTATTATAACCACCTCTTATTCTAGCTTCTTCTATTATCCAATCAGTAGCCACTGCTCCGGTAATTGTTTGAGTAGTGCCATCCTCTGCTGTATAACTTACGGGTATATTTTCAGGATAAGCTGGATCATTAAAAACCGGTTTTTTTACCCCTTCTTTGCTAGTCAAGCTGGCTATTTTTTTTAGCCAGAATGTGTTAAAATATTTTAATTCAATTGATACTGCCATAATGTTTTTATATATCTTTTATATTCAATCTTGACATTCCTGTATTACGAGAACCGGAATCATTTTCGGAATCTCCTAGCGGGTTTTTATATATAAAATCTTCAGGTGAAGAAGTTAGTTCTACATTTGCCACTAAAGTTGACTTAGTTTGAAATTGCACATTGTTAGTTTCTACAAGCCCCGTATCACTAAATTTTGCTACCATTTGTGCATTAAAAGCTCCGCCCCCGTAGTTAAACGGGACTAGTGGCGGATCGAAACCAGGGTTGACACCAGCAGTATCAGGGCCCTCTAATTGTAAATAATAATTTAAAAAAGGCTCGTTACTATTTGGAGGTGTAACCGTTTGGGTAAATGCTTCATCTTCAAAAAAGTTTCTAACATAATCTATATAAGGAGTTTTTGCGAAATATACTTCGTTTCCTTGCGAAGCATCAGCATATTCGCGACTATTACCAAAAGAAGATTTCTTATAAAGAAATGCTTTTTTCCCTCCTCCCGATGCGGGATATAAAGTATTTGCAGCAGCATTTTCCCCTTGCCAAGGAGCACAAGTGGCATTATCTAAGTCATCTAAAGTTAACCAAGCTACTGTTCTACTGGCTGATCCAGGAGCACTCCCTCCCTCTCCAGTTAAAGCATTCATAACCAAAGCATATTCAACTCCAGCGCCTCCTGTAGCCATTTCATTAAAGTTAAAAGCATTTATAAAATGAGCATATCCTATCCCCGTATTATCAGTGGGCTTTCTCCACATTATTCTGTAAGGATTTGAATTACTGTCTGCTTTTTCGCCAGTTTTTGCATGAGGCCAAGCGGTTTTTCCATTTTCATTTTCATTTTGTTTGTTTACAACTAAATTATTAATTGCATTATTAGCTTCCGGAAAATCTCCAGCAGATAATTCTTTCCATGCATTATCCGCATCTCCTACCTTACGCATATAAATAATGTACTCACCATCAAACCATTGAGTAGTTCCAAATTGATCAGGAGCTTGCAAGCCTAACCCAAATTTACTAAATCTTCCGGCAATGGTCATGTTAAAAACTAAAGTACCAGAAGTATGTGCACTAGTACCCATTCTAAACATCCATTTTTCTAAAGGCTGTGGTGCTCCTTGATCATCAGCAAAAGCTGGGAGAGCCTCAGTATTTGAAGGATAGCCAGGGGGTAATGGGGCTGGCCTTCCTGTATTATTTATGGATTTACCAAGTAATAATCTTCCCCCAGGGCCAGTAGACCATCCAAATATGTTAGATACCCCATTTTCATCTACCCCCGGATCTTCTGCGGTTATATACCATATACCTGTACTGAAACCGGGAACTGTCCCTCCTGTATCAAGATCAAGTCCATTGGTTTGTACTAATATAGGCCCATCGGCAGGAACATTAGCATTTCCATCTGGAGCAATAGTAACGCACGTAAGATTTGTTAATCCCGGATCAATTCCTTCACTTCCTATTACTACAGTTAAAGTTTGATCATAAGACAAAGGAGCATAAACCCCATTCCCTCCATTAGCTACATTATTAGCGTCGGTGGCTATAATTTTTATTTCGTACGTTCCCACAGGAGTATTAGCGGGTGCTTGTGTTATTTCTCCATTGCTAGAATTCATTTCCCAACCAAATTGTTCTATAGGATTAATTCCAGTAGGAGTGTCTTCCATAGAAAATACTAACCCTAACCTATTATAACCTCCAGCTGGTAAAGGAGCTGTAATAACGGAAGATCCATTACTTATTTTAGCAGATACCCAAGCATTAGCTCGTAATATTGTTGTTGTTTCAAGTTCCCAATTTTGTGTAGGAATTGCACCATTAAGTACATTGGGTCGCACGTTAATAAGCGCTCCATCACCTTCCGGAACTCCTTGTATTATATTTGTAGTAACATCCCCTCCGCTTGTAGTAGATTCTATTTCAAAGCTAAATACATCAGTTATATTACTTCCTTCAGTAAAAACGAACCCATCAACTTCCGGAGCTAGTGTTAATTGATATTCACCTAAAGTAGCGGCATCAGTACTTACTATAAGCTTAAACCTGTCTGTAACATTTTGAGGTGGACTAGAATTATCAAATACACTAACCAATGATGCTGTTGTATTATTTATAAACACCCCCTGAGCATTTAAAGGCCGAAAAAATGAAGTTATTGCTTCTCCAGGTAAAGCAGCTTCGGTAAAATTAAAAATAACGCCCTCTAAAGAAGTAATGCCATCAAATCCTGATAGTACTTCTGAATTTATATCTGCTACGAACCCTTCTGAAGATGTTTCCCAATATATATCTAATAAAGATTCTACGGGTTGTGTTTCATAAATAGCAAGATAGGGTTGCATATTCCATTTAAAACCGCCTGAAACTGCAACTGGATTAGTTAATGATAAAGCAGCATCCCAGCCTATAGGTTTGCTTTTAGTAGATATTCTTGCAATAAGAGGGTTTGAATCTATCTGATAAAAAACCTTATCACCATCAAGACCCCCTGCGGCAATTGAAGTCCCTGTAACAGTCATTTGAACTACTGCGCCTGCACCAGGAGTAATTTCAAATACTAAAGATGTTTGGCGTATTGCCCAATTATAAACCTCTGTTCCTCCTACTCTAACTGTAATTAAATTATTTTGTAACTGAGATGCGGTAAAACTAGTTATAGCAAACTCCGTTTGGTTGGCATTAGCCTGCCAAGACTCTGTAAGAACATTTACGTTACTGTTAGACAACTGGTTAAATGCCATATCTAAATCTTTTGCTGTAGCTATAGTAACCGCTGTATGGGAAATTGCATTTTTACTAGAATTTAAAGTAGGATAATACTGAGAATTAGAAGGCTCAGGAACAGTATTGCTAGCGGTAATATTCATTTTGTTTTCAACTCTTCCAAAAAGTTTTACTGAACTTCTAAATTGTTTTTGGTCCGGGCCTAATTCAGTTAAATCTCTAGGCACCTTATTTATATTGTCATTAAACAAAACTGTATGAGCAGTCAAATTTAATTCGTCAGAAGGGAATGCCCCCTCTATAGCTCCGTCGCCTATTATTTCACTATTAGGTAAAAGAGCCTGCCCAGGATAACCGTTTAAAATACCCGGTAGGTATACATTATAATATTCTTGCTGCGTTTGTTTTACAACTATTTTATAACTATACCAACCTAAATCATTAATTTTATAAGCAAATCTTATGTCAGGATATCCTGCAGGTTGATTAATAGTAGGAAGATAGGAGGAATTAACTTGCCCATCAGTAGTAACAGTATAATTATTAGCTAAAGGGCCAGTTATAGTTAATACTTTTACAAAGTCTGTGTATTCTCCTCTTAAATAATCCCCAACCTCAGGAATATTTTGATTTAACGGATATGTATTTCCTGTGTATCTAAAGGTCCAAGTGTTACCATTAATACCGGTTCCACCTCCTATTGTAATTGCAAAGCCGTCTCCATTACTTTGATTTTTTTGCGGAACAGCATACATACCGGGAGTACCCAAAGCATCATTACGGACGGATTGTATAGGTGAATTTAATATAAGTTCTATAGCGTCTCCAAACCAATCAGCCGGAGAAGTAGCTATTGCTGCGATATCGTAAGGACTATATATAGTAGAGCCTGAATAAAAATTACCTCCTACGTTTGATCCCTGATCTACTCTTGATAATATTACAGGGGATTGTCTTCCAAATTTGTCAGCCAAAACGATACCTACTTGATAATTCCTATTTCTTTTAACTGAATGATTTGGATATTCAATAAAATTATTAGAAAATCCAGAAGTATTTTTATGACTTATTCCACAATTATAATCTATTGAAGAGGGAGGGGTGTGCTGATCTTTATAATTCCCATAAATAATTCTATTACCAGCGCTTTCTTGGGCAAAAGCAGTAACAGGAACTTTATCGTAAACTCTAACAGTTTGAGCTTCAGGTAATGTTCTATATGGCTTTCTTGATTGATAGTCGTAAGTATATACATTTGTACCAGGCTCTGCGTTTAAAACGACTTCACTAACAGGCACTGATTCTAATACTCTAACGGCTACTTCATCACTTTTTCTAAATAATATTTCTATTTCCTTTATTTTATAATTACTTGCAATTCTATTAGCTAAATCTGGTAATTTAATAATTAAGCCAATATTTTGCACATTATTTTCCATAAAGTTTACTATGGTAGATCTATAAGCAGCTTCTTCATCTCCATTTATAAAATAGCCTTTTTGTTTTGGTATAAAAGCTATTTGCGTAAACGGGGCCATTAACGAATATTCGTTGTCATCGTACTTAAATCTATAACTAAATCTAACAAATAGATCCTCTAAATAGTTGGGATCCCCAGGCCAAGTAATGTTAGAATCTTGGTTAGTCATTGTTGACTTTATAAAAAACAAAATATCTCCTATTGTGGGGGCTATATCTAATGCTTTATTAAAAGTAATTTTAGTATCTCCCCCGTCTAAAACAACAGAAGATATAAAAATATAATCAATACCTGTTAAAGAAGCTACATCTAAAGAAACAACTGCTGCGCCTATAAAAGGTGTTAATTCTGTTACTTGATTTCCTTCTATTTTTACCCAGTTAAGTGAAGGATCAAAACTTTTTACTGTTACTTGTGTTCTAGTATACAATTCCATAGCTTTGAATGGACTATATTTAGCTACGGAAATTTGGTGTTCTTTAGTATAATATTGCTCTTCAGTAGATCTACCCTCCTGCGAAACGTTGTTAAAAACTGCGGTATTTATTTTTCTAGGTTGATTACGATTGTCTGTCCAAAATAAAAGCGATTCAATTAAGTTTATTCCTATTATTCTGTTAGTTTTAGAAAAATTAAGGAATTCCCCTTCAACAAGTTTAATATAATCCTGAGTAATTATGTTTAAAGCATATATATAATGCTTGCTTCCAACGGGAGCATCAGTTGGAACAGATGGGTTTGGATCTGTATAATCAGTTAAAAATACAAAAACAGTATTAGTATTTGCAGACTCTTTTAAGCCTATTATTTCTAAGTTTGGATCGTTTAAATCTGTACTGCTAATTAAAACGTTTCCTATAATATTCTCTAAAGCTCCTATATCATCATCTTCGGACCTACCAACAGATATGTTCCGAGCATCTCTATATTCCCCATTAGGCAATATTCTATCGTCAAGATCCTTATTCATCTTAGACTTTAGAAATGTGTTTTTTATTTCTTTAGCCATTTAATTATGATTTAATCCATTTAGATTTACCGCGCATTACTTGAACAATTTCTTCAAGTTTAATATTTGATAATCTTATTTTTGCATTTCTTAATTTAGCTGATTTATCCTTTTTTAATCTTTGTATAATATATTCAGGTTGATTAATTCTAGACGCTAATACAGAATATAATATATGTGCATACAATGCATCTTCAGCCATTTTTGGTATTCTTGAGTCTAATTCGTAAGCTAACCCATCTGAAATGTATTCGAGTATTATTAAGCGGTCTTTTAAGTTAGAAGAGAAGGCTATCGTGCCGTCTCTTTCATTCATGTTAAACCAACCGTTTCTTTGGGCATATTGCGGATTATTTCCATATCTTTCCCCTAGAATTGAGTTGCCAGTTAACCAACCGGCATAAGCCCAATAATCTCGGGGACTTATATTTCCGTTTAATAAATTATCGTTAGCATCAGCCCATCGTTGCATAGTCACAGACGTACCTTCTAAATTGTCACCAAAATAATCCTGAGTAGGATCCCCAATTTCATCTTGAACAGGAATTTCCGAGGGAGACATGGTCAAATTATTGGCCGGATATACAGGGTGTTTAACGCCTAGCTCGTCTATATAAGATATATTTACGTAATTAACATAATCTTGAGGTATTATAACACTTAAACTTGGGGGTATTGTTAGTTCTTGAGATTTAATGCTTCTTAAAGTATCATAGCTAAATTCTTGTAATCCTCTTTTTGCATGGAATATTACATCCGTTCTTTTTACATCAGGTATTAATTTATGTTCTCCAACATAAGTAGCTATAAAACCATTTATAATCTCATTTAAAGAAGTGTATGCATAACTTCCATAATTTTGTTGCACAGCTGTTCCTATAGCTTCTTTATTACCAAAGTTTCCTCCTTCTAAAGATTTTAGTTGTACTACAATATATAGACCCGCTGTGGGAGCTAACGTAAAAGTTATTGTATTATTTAAAACTGTATATGTTCCAGTGTATTCAGTATAAGAGCCTGGATTATTTGTTGTGCTAGTGTATATTTGAAAATTATTTAGGGCATATTCTGGTAATGCTGTGTTAGAAGTAGAGAAAACTAAATCCGTATTAAAAGTAGTAGTTATTTGCCCACTCCCATCAGATAAAAATCGTTGAGCTCCAGCGTAGTATTGTTCGTTAGTTTCGGTTATTAAACCGCCATTAGGTATAGGCATATCTTATAATGTTGAGCGTTGTACTTCTTGTTGAACTTGTTGGGCAGCTACATTGATTATTTGAGGATCTCTTATAACAACACCTGAATAAAGTAATATTTTTAATATAATATTAGTTTGTTCAGTTTTTGATAACTCAAAATCCACAGAATTATTTGGGTTGTATTGATAATAGTTTTGTCCCGATGGAATTGTAAAATTCCAAATAACATCTAAAGGTTTTCTTAAATAACTTACCGTTATATCCGATGTAATCGTTTGTGGATATACATATAACTTATGATTTTCGTATAAGTATATTGGGTATGTTGTAGTAGGCGCAACTAAAGGAGTAGTATTTATGTATAAAAGCTCATTTCGCTGCACCAATTGAGCTTCTGTATTTTCTTTATATATTACAGTACCTAGTTTATAAAAGTCTTCAGGAGTAGCTGTAACAACTATATTCGCTCCACTTGCAGGAATTGTATTAAATACTATATTAGTCCCATTAATAACATAAGATGTTGTAACAACACCATTAATAGTAACAGATATTATACCATTAGCCAATTGGGAAGAGGTTATTGACGTAAACGGAAAAGAAATAGCTGTTCCATTTCCTACAAAGCTTTGAGTTGCAGCTCCAGCCCCTGATATAGTAGGTAATGTAAAACATTTATCTGGAGCAACATAAGTGGCTGTTCCGTATTTTTTAAATATAGAAATAGCTTGATCAACATTTTTAATTCTGTCACCATATTCTGTATCATTATCCGGCCTTCTAAGCTGTTGATTTACAGTATCAAAATAACTTTCAAATATTTCAAGTTGTACCTGTGTTGCAACTTTGTTAAATTCGTCTGGTGATAAGTTACCTCTCTGTTCTTTATTAAGAATAAGTAACACCGTTTTATAAACTATGTCTACGTTTACTGCCATTTTATTTCTTTTGTTATAAATATTAACCGGTCTCACTTAAGAAACCGGCTAATAATAATTCACCATCTATAATATAATCACGTGTTTTTTTTAAAAACTACTAATTAAGTTTCTTTTCTATAGATCTATAAACTTCAACTCCTTCGTCGGTCTTAAAATAAGCAGCCATAGCTGAATAAGGGTTTTCGTCAAAAGGCACAGACATTAATTTTCTGCTATTAGATGTCCAAGAAAAAGTTCGTTGGTCTTGGGATAAAGTAATTATGTTACTTTCCGTAGCTTTTATTGCTACATTTCTAAGCCCTACATTTTCGTCTTGTGCTAATTCTAAAAATAATTCAGGGTTTTTATTTGCAAACAATCTTAAATCTCTTTTTATTTCTTTTGATGACAATTGATTAACTGTACTACCCATTTCAACTCTTAATATAGCTTCAGCATCGTCGATATCCATATCTCTAGCAAATACAGCTGCATCAGTTTGTAAATCAAGTAATTCTAAATCATCGTAAGCTTCTTCAACGGGATCATATTCCTCATAAATTCTGCCTTTTAAAGGATGATATAAAGAAAGAAGTTTTTGTAAATTTTGTTGTTGTTTAGGAACCCTTAAGTCCCCATCTCTAAACATAATATGTCCTAACGTAGCTTCTCCTTCTTGTTCACTTTTGAATGGAGAGTCGTGGTTAGTAGCATATCTAATTTCTTTTTGTTTTCCAGTTTCTGGGTCAAAATACAACAAAGCATGCTTACTAGTATGCTTACCTGGTATAGTTAATGTAAGAGGAGTATGTCTACCTACTAAGTAATACAACCTATCTTTAATTTCCCATTCTGGTTTAGTTGGTTTTTTTGGTGTTTCAACAACTGGTTTTGTAGCAACTACTTCTGGTAATCCGTCTGTAATTGGTTCTTGTGGTGCAGCCTTCTTAGCTGCAGGTTTTTTATTTGCCATAATATAATATAATTAAATAGTTAAAAATAAAGGGAGGACCCGAAGGCCCTCACCTTTAGTATTGAAATTATTAGATTCCTCTAAATAATACAAAATTGTTAGCAGCTTGAGTAATCAAACATCTTTCAGAAAGGAAGTTTACTTCCATTGCATCAAGAGTTGAGTTACTAGCGCCTCCAACAGATCCTGTTAACCAAGACTTCATTCTACGGTCATCAGTTTGAGAAGCTCTGTATCGTACGTGCAAGAATGGACGACGAATGTTAGTTCCTAAAACTTGATCGTAAACAGTTGAAGTTCCAGCAGGTACTAATACACCTTCAATTGAATTAACTCCGTTGATAGCTCCACGAGTAGATGCATCATTTAAGTATTTCCAATCTGTTTTGTAAAAGTCATAAGATCCTCTACGGAATCCGCTGAATCCTAAGTTAAGCGCCATATCTTCTGAATTTTCAAATAATCCATAAGCAACACCGCCTGAAACTCCTGAAGAAATGCTTGCTAGCATGTCATCAAAATCTAAAGCAGTTTGACGGTTTAAGAATAGCATGTTCTCCTCAATTGCTCCTTGAGTATCAAGGTTTTTAAGGATTGCATCAAATTCAGTTAATCCGTTTGCAGCCGTAAATCCAGTTTCTACATTTCCTCTATCTTGAATAGCAGCAAATAAACCTTGTGTTCCTGGCTGAGTTAATGGGTTAAGAGCAGATGCATTTAATTCACCTTCTACCATTGCCATTTCTAAGTAATCTTCAAAACGTAGACGAGTTTCAGATTCCGCTTTCAAATACCATAAGTACCCGTCAGTTCCATCTTCAGTCGCTACATTTACCCATCCAATTTGTGCAGTATCAGATCCAGACACAACGTACTGGTCTCTAATAATGATTGGAGAGTTAGAAAACTGTGTTAATACAGGCTCAACACTAGTTCGTGCAGCTGAGTTTCCAGCTCCACCCGCTGCTAATGTAGTTCCTTTAGAATAGTCAGATCCGTAAACGAATACTTTTAGCCCAGTTGCAGAGAAACCTTGAGTAGTCAAAGTAGTTCCAGCAAAAGGCTGAATAGTAATTGTTCCTGCAGCTCCTAATGTTGAAGCGGTTACAATACCTTTAGCCTCTAGTCCATTAGCTGGATCTAAAACAACAACAGTGTCATTTACTGAAATTACGTTATTAACTCCTGCTACAGCGCCTGGGTTAAGAGTAACTACAGATAATGTACCAGCTCCGTTAGCTTGAGATACTCCAGCGTAAGAGATGTGTAATCTGTTTTGTTCAGACCAAATAACTTGATCAGAAGTCATTGGCATTTCAGCACCAACCATTCGTAAAAATCCAGATAACGTTCTGTTTCCATAACGCTCTACTTCTGCTTCGTAGATTTCTGGTAAATACTGCTGAGCAAAGTCAGCAAAGTTTCCTGGAACTCCGGCACCTCCGCCGTTGTTGTTCCATTGTAAATAATTTGTAGCAAGTAATTGCTGCGTTTGTGATGGGATTATACTCCCAAATTGTGGTAATAAACTCATTTTTATTAGTTTTTAAACTTTTTAATTTTTAGTTTTGCAGAGTCCGCTCCAGAAATTGATTTTACTTTATATGCACCAAAACGAGCACTTTCAACAGGTGCCGCTTTTCTAGCTTCAGAAGATGTATTATTAGATTTGTTCACAACATCTCTAATAGCATCTGCCTTGCCTTGTTCGTAGAAGTGATTTGCTATTTTATCAGCATTCGCTCCTGCATATAAAGCCTTATGATACCCTTTGGTATCTTTAATCGTACCATCTTCCCCAAGGAACTTCCCTATGAAATTACTGATGTCTGATTGTTTTTCTCCTACCTGAGATGCATTTTGTACTCCATACCTAAACTTTTTTTCTCCTAAATTAAAATCGAAACCTTCGAAATCTTTATTGAATAATTGTTCAGTTTGAGTTTTAAACTTCTCATGGTTTTGCGAGTTTCTTTCCTGATCCTCTTTATATCGATTAAAAAAGTCCGATGCTTTTTGCTGATCTTCAGAAAGCTGAGGCGACTTCAACTTGATGTCGTCATAATACTTTTTCTTTGTATCTTCTAAAAACTTACGGGCTTTTGAAACCTCTTCTTTATAAGCGAGTTTTTTTCTTTTGATGTCTCGCTCTTCATCAATATCTTCATCAAATGCAAAAGTGTCTTCAATCATAAAATCAATTTCTTCTTTTGACAAATGAGGTTTAGTACTTTTATAATATTCTTTTACCAAAACGTCTCTATCAACATCTTCGTAATTGGTATTTAACCTAATGTAGTCTTGCATGGTCCCCCCTGTCTCTTTCATGAAATCTACCAGTTTATTTATATTTTCTGGTAAATTATTTTCAACAGGCTGAGATTCTTCGATCTTTACTTCCTCTTTTTGTTCTTCTTTTTCTTCTTCCTTTTCTTCGGTAATCTCTTTAATGACTGGTTCGGATGTTCCTCCCTCCACTTTCTGTACATCTTCGGCTGGTTTATTCTCATCCACACCGCCTGTGCTTGGCTCTTGAACGGCATCTTTTTCTTCTTTAGGGATTACTACTCTAGTTACATTACTTGGAACGTCTATTAAAGGTTCCTTGTTTTTTGCGGCTATCTGTTCATCAGTTAGCTTTGGCTTGGATTGAATCTTAAAAGACCCTTCCGTTTTTACTTGTTCATTCATGATATAATATTATATAATTATTAAATACTTATTTATGAGGGATCAAATGATGATAAGTCAAATCCTCCCATTACATCGTTTCCTTGTGATTCAAAATTTTTAGGCATTCCTTCTGTTTGTCTTTGTTGTATCAATTCGCTTTGTTGAGTTCCTTGTATTTTTACTCGTTTATCTTTTCGATCTTCGATTTCTGCTTCTTTACTTTTAGTAGCCCCTATTTGTGCTTGGGCTAATTGCATATTGTATTCAAACTCAGTTGCCATTAATTGCTTCTTTATTTGAGCTTCTCTCTCCATTCTTTGTATTTCAAATT
>WLWF01002129.1_pt1 | contig 14830 bp, 14 predicted proteins | sample 6718331 | NCBI WGS metagenome assembly WLWF01 (sample SAMN12718692, study PRJNA515312) | sponge metagenome | isolation source: marine sponge | host: Mycale hentscheli | place: New Zealand: South Island, Marlborough, Capsize Point | collected 2003-05-01
ATAACCACCATTAGCTGTATTGTATGCTATTGGTCGCCAATCTTTGTAACTACCATATTCACCAAACACAGCAGCAGGTAAAGCTGTTCCATCTATAAAGTTTACTTCTGCTATATGACCATCAAGATAACCAGTAGAATCTCCTATTCCGTGTGATGCTGCATAGTTAATCTCTCCAGAATAGTTTTGTGAAGGCATATTTTTAGTTGAAAAAGAATCTACACGCTCACCATTTACATAAATTCTCATCCTGTTATTAGCAGTACCGTTTGTTGTATCAGCAATAAAAAGAAAGTGATACCATTTTGCAGGATCACGAAACTTTGATTCTGTAATTAATCTATATCTATTACCACCGTTGTAATCAAATAAAAAATCTATTGTTCCATCACTATACAACATTACAGTTGATTCAACACCCCAACCACCTCCACCAGTAGTTCTTAGTAATCGTTGTGTACCTCCTCTTACACTTGGTTTGTACCATAAACTGTAAGACCAAGTTTGTCTATTACCACTAGAGAATGTTCTGCTAAGATTAGCACTATCTGCATCTTCTAAACGTAGAGAATTGTTTACTTCATAACTATAATAATCGTCATCATAGTCAGTATCATCTGCATATCCAGACGAGTACATCCATTGTTGTGAACCTATCATATTATGCGAAAGCCAGTTGTGGAGTTCCTAATAAAATTCTGTTACTTGCAACAACTAAGTAAGGAACTAAATCAGTTGCTGATGCTGTTGATGTAAGAGTTAGACCTGCTGCTCCAGCAGTTTCATAATCTGTACCTAATGCTACTGTTCTACTACCAGTACCATCTTGTATAAGTGCTACTGAAATAATCTGACCATTCTCATCATCACTAAATGATATTGTTGTCCCAGTATTTAGTGTATATTCGTAATTATTACCCAATGACCAATCAATGGTTGAGGCTGTTGTACTTATTGTACCCACAGTCTCGTTAAGTATTTCTCTACCTCTAACAGTTAAATCATCTGGTTGAGAAATATTATTAAGGTTATGAATACCTCTTAGTGTTACATTTGAATTAACATCTGTATTAGTTGTAAGAGTACCCTTAATGTCGATTTCGGTTGCAACTGAAGAGTTAATTGCGTCAGCCCCTTGTGTTACAATTTCTAAGTCCCTTAATAAAATATTTGAATCCGAAACGGTTGAACGGATACCATAACCGGTTGAGCCTGTATAATTACATCTTAACTCACCACCGATTTCAATATCAGTATTACTATCTTCAAAAGTTGCTACGTATTGAGTGTTAGATATGAACTCACCATTTAATACATATGTATTTGAGTTATACGTAACCCCACCTTCATTACTAGATAACACAGAACCTTGCAAAGCTTCGTACCTACCAGTAATAGATATGTAGTTATTCTCAGTTGTTTCTTCACTATCATTATTATGTAACATAATAAGTGACTTACTAGTTCTAAGTGATGTAGCTACACAATCATTTATATGTATATTAATTTTTGAGTTATGAGATCCCCTAACACCTAATAATGAACTAATGGTTGAAGACCCATCTGTTCTGTAGTTTATAAAACTCTCACCTTTAATATTTACTGTGCTATCATCAAGAGCTACCCATATTTGAGGTGATGTACTGCTTTGACCTACTGTGTCAATTGAGTTAAAATCGAAATTAACGGTACAACCACTGACACCTCCTTGGCCATAAGCCCAGAATGCAATACCTAACGGGTTGAATGTCGCATCTTCATCCGTCATGTCTATTCTGTTAACAAACATATTAAGGTTTTCAGCTTCTACAGTATTTCTAGGTTCTATATTTAAACCCCAACTACTCTTCCACTTAACAGTACCATGTATTTTAACATCAGCATTTTTAAAATCTCTTAATCTAATAGGGTAATAGAATATACTTGAATCAAAATCTTGACACTCGAAATGTATCTCAGACCCAACACCACCATCATCGGCACCATCTATAAGTGAAGCACTTGCAGCAACACTTTGATATTCATTTTTAAAAATGGCTCTACCATATACTTCACATCTTTCATTTGACCCATAAACGTAAAATAAAATAGGGTTATTAGTTTTATCAATTTTATTGGTTATAACTGATCCTGGTTCAAAATACCAAGTAACACCGTCCCTATAAAGAGTTGTACCTGTCTGACCTCCGTAATCAGACCAATCCTGATCTGTCACCTCATAATCACCAGCCATTACATAAATTGTGTCACCACTAACAGATTGGTTAGCTGCGTAAACTAATGTATCGTATGCGTTAATTAAACTACCTTTTTCAGCGGTAGCGTTATCACCACTATTGTTAACGATAAGTGTTGTTGGTGAAACGTTAACTTCACCATCAACTACATAACCATCACTATCTACACCTAATATATTTACTGATGTACCTGTACCTAATGTCCCAATATTAAGTGTACCACTTATTTTTGTGTTTCCACTAACATCTAATTTTTCAGTTGGTGTATCTGTACTGACACCTACATTACCATCAATATCAATGATAAATGGTGTTGCATCTGGATTAGCTTCATCCTCCACTAAAACAATAGGTTGACTACCTGAAGTAGAGTATATATGTAAAGTAGCCTGTGGTACTAAACTATTTGTACCTATACCAACCTTATTAGCTGACGATAATACTAAAGGACTAATACCAGTGTTATCACTATCAAACCTTAATAAGTTTTCACCTCCACTTTGTACAGACCTAAAGTTGTATTGAGAACCATCATTAGTGTTTTTAATCCTAAATGCTCTTTCTGGTGATGCATCATCATACTCTATCTGTAGTTTAGTATTAACCGAACTAGCACTCATACCTATAGCTACGTTACCACTATTATAATGAATACCATTAACATTTGTTGACCATAAAGAAGATGTACCACCACTTATTGTAGTAGTAAATGAATTACCACCTAATGTATTTATAGTAAGCGTATCACTACTATAAGATATATTATTTATATCTCTTTCTTTTAGAAATATAAAATTTTGATCTAAATCTTTAAAAGATAATACACTATTTCTTGTGAAATCACCATAAGGACTCGTTGTATTTCTTAAAAATAATTGCGAATATAATGCCATATTTACTTTTTTTAATAAATACGTGATTATTCGATAATATTACCAAAGAGGTAAAAAATAATTAGAATGTGTAGTCTAATAAAACTCTACCCCAACCAGTACCTGTTTTTATATATAGGTAGGTATTGTCCCAAGTAACGTCACCAGTATTACCATTGGCATCTGCTGTAGATGTAGGGGTATAACTATCTCTTAACCTTAATTGATCATAACCATTGGTACCGTCAATATCTATTTTAGATGTTGGTGTATCAGTTCCAATACCAACATTACCTTTAGTTGCACCACTACCTAATATCATAATATTTGATGTAGTTGAGGATAAACTAGTTCCTACGGTCTTACCAACATAAAATGCTATGTTATCTGACGTTCCAGTACCTTCATTATTTATGAAGTTCATATTATCAGATTCTGATGTTGCCAGTATAAAACTATCATCCACTGTACCTACATCATTTATTATTGATGAAGGTCCTATAACCCCCAACTGAAGCTCTGAATTAGGTGTAGTAGAACCAATAGATATGTAGTTAGTGTAAGTCGCATCATCACTAGTTAAAAATAAATGATTAGTATCATTACCATTCTCATTATCTAATTTAACTTGTAATTCACCATATAACCCCTCAACATCTAATTTACTATTTGGTGTGTCAGTTCCAATACCAACATTACCTCTAGTTGAACCTGAACCAACAATCATTAAATCTGACGTACTAGTAGCATCTTGACCAGCATACATTCTAATATAATCATCAGTACCTGAACCAGCTGCTGATATTATATTAATACCGTTATTACCAGTTGTTGAGTATATAAATCCATCACCTTGTTTTCCGTAACCAGAGTATGAAATCTCAGATTCACCCCTAACACCTAAACCAATACCACCGACATTAGGTGATGTAACACTCATTCTACTTAAAGAATCGGATGTACCACTTAATACCGTTTGTGCACCAGCGGCGTTATCTAAACTTGTGTAAAAATTACCTTCGGTTGGGTCTGTTACGTATAACTTATTCATGTAAACTGTATCATTGTCAGTTGCTGTAATATTTTGACCACCTAATACAACACTCCTTAGTGCATTATCTATAACATTAGTCACACCACCAACTATTGCTGAATTATCACTAGTATCCATAACGTTACCATCACCTCCAGCAATTAATGAACCACCCGAATCGTTCATATAGTTACCCACACCACCAATAATAATACTTGTGTTTGAATCGTATAATTCTGCATTTCTAGCAGCAACCGCTGCTGACCAAGAAACTGAAGAACTACCACTAATAGTAGCATTTGATGCAAATATACCACCCATTGTGATATTATCAATTGTACCACCCCCACCGACAATTGAGCTGGATTTTGAATCTTTTATTAGGTTGGTGTAAGATGGGTTACCACCAATAACGGTGTTATTTTTTGTTTCTGTTGAACTACCAGGTGTCCCACTTATCGTAACATCCTCTGAACCGATAATTGTATTTAAACCGTTTGGTGTGCTGATATTATTATTATTATAAATGTTAACATTTACAGATGATAAAATCGAACTTGTCTGCCCTTTATATATTCCACTACTTTTGGACGATTGTATTGAAGTGTTTTTAGAACCTTCAATAGTTGAAAAAGTTGATCCCAAAATACCTTCACCATCACCAACATAAGGTGAGAAATTAATGGTATTACCACTACCACCAATAATAAATGAATGTGTGTGACCACTTATGGTGTTATCTTCACCTCCAGCAATTATTGAAAAATCTGAAACATCTTTAACTACATTATTTTCACCACCTACTATTGCTGATGATGCGGATGTTCCTGATATAGTATTATTTTGACCACCCAATATAGATGCATAATCACTATCATTTGTATTACCCGCAGCATTTGTTGGTATTATGGTATTATTCGCAGTTGTTGATGTAAATGCTCCTGTATCATCAGTTGTACCACCACTACCACCAACAACGTTACCATTAACATCTACCCCTAACATTGTAACTGGTGACCCAGTACCTAATGTATGTATTGTTAACCTATCAGTTGTTAATCTTTCATCTATAGTTGCACTACCATTAACAATTAACCAATTTGTTGATTCCTTATAATCTAAAGTACCTGCTGAGTAATTTTCTAATGTCGCAGTAACCGTACCTAAATAATAAGTGTCGGCAGAAGTTGCACCAGTAACACCACCTGTTATGGATGGACTTTCCGGATCAATAATGACATCATTAAAAGAATAAGTCACCGAATAACCAGTGTATTGTAAACCAACTAAATTTTCATCTATAATTGTACTATCAGTTAATGTCCATACATAATCTGATGTTTGTGTATCTGCACTTTCTGGTGTTATCGGTAAAGTTAATCCAGATGTTAAATTTTCATAAATAGGGTCTACCCAATATTGAGTCAGTGCACTATATTCAACAACAGTTCCTGATGTTGTACCTGTAACCCAAGCAGGTGTTGCTCCATGTACACCATACTCAACAATTTCCATATTAAGATTTGCACCAGAGAAGACACTACCTACGTTATAAAAGCTTTCGTCAATATAAGTTGTACCAATGGACGCTTGACCTAAACCATTAAATAACCCATCATATAACCCTCTATCATATAATTCTTGTATAATAGGTGGTGTGAATGATACACTAATAGGTGTTGAACAACAATCACCACTAAGTGCAGTAAACGTCATTATGGTTGGGTATGTAGTTGCAGAAACAGTTTCTGTAATACTATTATCATCAATGATAGTATAAGGTGAAGCACTTAATGTAGTTGCACTTATACTATAATATGGTGATGATGGGTCAGTAACATTAAATATAGTAGTTCCTGTATTACCACTAAATGCTGCAAATTCTGCACCAACTATACCTAAAGATACTATTGTTGATGTATCTACACCACTAGGAAATCCACTAAATGGTATCCCTAATTCTATACCACCTTGAAAAACTGCTGTTTCACCAGACATTATTTCCGCTTGTCTGGCTAAATCTAAATTGGTTATAAACTTATTTATTGACATAAATTCTCTTTTGAAATAAATATTTAGTTTTCAAGTATATTTATAATAAAAAGTATATTATGGGAAAAACTTTTAAAAAGAAGGACTTAAAAGAATACATTGAAGAGGAAGAAATCTTAGATGAAGAGGATTTAAATGAGTTAATCGATATTGATGGTGGTTTAATCTCACATAAAGATAACTATAAGGCAACTGATAAAGTTGTTAAATCTAAAGGTACATCTAAAGATCATGCTAGAAAAACCTCACAAGGTCCTGGCGCTTACTACCCTTGGGGTGGTGCTTTTTATGGTGGGTATTACACTATGAATGAAGATGACGAAGTTTTAGAAGATGAAGATATAGACTTAAAAGAAGAAATAGATGATATCGCAGAATCAAGAATGAAAGAGTTGGTTGATGAGATGTTATCTAAAAAGAAAAGTTATGGTATTGTCAAAAGAACAAATGAACAAGATGTTATGGAAGATGTTAAAATACCTGAATTTTCTGATTTAAAATCAAAATATGACAATCCAATAGTTGCCAGAAAATTAATGTATTTCACTGATTTATTAAATAAACATGAAATTAGTGGAGATGAGATTGCAATTATCATTAATTATTTTATAGATACATTAGATATTTCTAAAATGAGAGATGACTATAAAAAAATACTATGTGATAAATTAGCGTATGGCGGAGAGGAAGAAGAATAAAGGTGGAAATAGCCAATTAGAGGATAAGTATTGGAATTGTCCTGATCACGGTATTAATTGCCTAGATGGTGCCGTTAAGAGGTATGAAACCCTTAAAATGAAGAATGGTAAGACTGAAGGGTATGAAAGGGCTAAAGGTATTTTAGAAAATAAAAAAATTGGGTATTTGCAAATGAAAAGAATTAAAAACTGGTTTGATTCTTTTGAAGGTGATTGGGAAGATGAAGAGTTTAAGTTAAATGGTGGTTCTACAATGAAGAATTGGGTGAATAACCAATTAGATACAGCAACCAACGTTATTAAAAACATTAAAGATGTTCAAAAAGACACCAACCCAAACAATACCTTTATTAAATCACATGAAAAAGATAATAGTAAAATAAAATATAAATCAACATTCTCAATACCTAATTTATCAAAAGATATTAGTGGGCAAATAAGTAGAGGTAAACCTATTTATGAACCAATGGGTATGAATGAAGAAATAGAAAGAATTAAAAATTTAATAATATATAAAAGTAAAATATAAAAACTATGGCAAAGAGTAAATTAGAAGAATTGGGTGATGAATATAGAAAAGATAATTTAATTAAAAACACATACCAAAACAATGAATCAAAAAAATATAGTGGTACACACCCTAACGCAACATCTGATGGTGATAATAAAGGAAAAGGTACTGGTAATTTTTTAGATACTTATAATGGTGGTAGTGATATGGATATTAATGGTAACCCTAATGAACCAGGTTCAGGAAGAATTAAAAATATTGCAAAAAACCAATATAATGAAGATAATCCATACACAACACCAGATGTTGAAGGGGATGGACAATTTACCACAAGATAAAAAATTAATATGAAACTTTACAATATTGTAGAAAATCTTATACTAGAAACCGCGAGTAGGAACAATATAATGAAATGCATATCTGATAGAAGAATTGCTGAAGTATATTATGATGACGATCAAGATCCGGGAGGAGAAGGTAGGCGATGGATTGAAATAGTATGTTATGGATCATCATTAGCAGATAATGACGTAGTTAGAGCATATCAAGTAGGTGGTGATACAAAAACTATTGAACCAGGGTGGAAATTATTTAGAGTTGATAGATTCTTAGGTGATATTAAGGTTTTAGGTGGTACATTCAATACCCCTAGACAAAACTTTAACCCAAATGGAGATAAAAGCATGAAAAGAGTTTACTCAATCACAAAATTTGATTAAAATTAAAATATGAGTGCAGATATTAGTAAATTAAAAAACATTTTAGCAAAGTCAAAAGCTATAATGAAACAAACTGAAGAAAATTTAGGTGGTAGTAATACCTCTAATAGTAATTCTAATTATGTGAATGAAAGTGAAGAAAAGGAGATACCTAACTTAACTGAAGAATTCGCTCAGAAATATGGTATTGCAGATGGTAAATTAAACAGATCAGTTGCACCTAAAGGCGGAAAATACCCAAACATGAATAAATCAAAGATGCCAGACGCTATTAAGCAGGCAATGATGGAAACCCCAATTGATATTCCTGAAAATCCTTATAGTGTAGGTTCATTTGGTTTAGAAGATGTGCCTGAATTAGTAGAACAACCAAAACAAGTGGTTAGAGAAACAACACAAAAAAATACATCTAATATTAATACAGATACAATAAGACAAATTGTTAGAGAAGAAATCGAAGATGTTGTAAGAGATGTTGTAGGTGAATACTTAGACAAATCCTTAGTTACAGAAGATATCCAAATTAAAGTAGGAGAAACAATATTTTCTGGTAATCTGAAACCATTACCAAAGAAAAAAAGAAAATAAATGGAAGGGAGTTTAAAACTCCCTTTTTTTTTACCCATTCATTTCATCATCTGCCTTAAACATATTTGATATATAAGAAATTAACATTATATAAAAAAAGGATAAGGAATCTTTTATATTTTTTAAGATTTTCATAATACTATTTTATTTGGTTTTTTAATTCATCACCACCCTCAACAATCTGAGATTTAGCCAACCAGAAAGTTAAGTCACCGATAGAGTTAATTTTAATCTCTAACATTTTTTTGAATACCTTAACATCCTCTTCTTTCTTAACGTAAGGAATCCCTAAGTGTTTTGAGCAAGTTGGTCCAACACCTGTTGCTTGAGATCTCCAATCAGTTAAGTCTCTTCCACAACATCTACAAGATGAAACATCAGAAGTAGTCATTCTACCAACAACTTTGTAAGCTTTATTAGTTTCCTCAACAACTTTAGAGATAGTCATTAAATAAGGGTTAAACTCTAATTTATTATCTTCTGCGATTTTCTTAGCGATGAATCTAGTTACTTTAATATCTACTTTAACATCTTTTGTTTTAAACTCTACTTTAGGAGTTTCTATTTTATCGAAGAACTTAGAAGCTGAAGACTCTTGCCTTTCAGTTAATTTACCATATTTTTTTAATCCACCTTGTAATGAAATGACGAATCCGTTGTTTCCGTTGTAGTTTCTTACTTTTTCTGTAGTTGTCATAATCAATATTTTTTAGTTGTTTTCTTTATTGTTGTTATACAAATATAAGTAATTAAAACCATACTACCTCATAATTTTATTAAAAAACCACTTTTCTTTAGAAAAAAACGTGTTATTATTATTAATAAAAATAATAATTAATATGAAAGAAAAATTAAGAATACTTGTTGTTCCCTCAGATCGTACTGGTGTTGGATATTTTAGGTCTACTGCACCTCACATTAACTTACAAAAGTTATTTCCAAATGATGTTCATGTAGACATTGATTTTGAACCAGATTACAAAAATGAAAATTACCTAAAGAAATATGATTTAATTCATTACCACAGGACTATCGGTCCTTTTGAGGAAATGGAAGAAACATTAGAAAGAATAGAAAGATTAGGTATTGTTAGTGTAATGGATTTAGATGATCATTGGTCACCGGGACCTCATCACCCTGCACATAAAATCATTAAAGAAAATGGTTTAGATAAAAAGATTGCTAGAAATTTAAAACTAGCGAAAAATATCACAACAACCACTTCTTTATTCGCTAATGAGATTGGTAGGTTAAATAAAAATGTTTTTGTTTTACCTAATGCTATTGATACAAACGAGAAACAATACACACCAACACCAGAAAAATCTGATAGAATTAGAATTGGGTGGTTAGGGGGATCTTCTCACCTTAAAGATTTAGAAATACTTAAAGGTGTTGTATCAGATTTAAAATCGAGTGGTTACTTAGATAAAGTACAATTTGTTTTATGTGGGTATGATTTAAGAGGTACTGTTACCATTTTCGATCAAAAGACAGGTAAACAAACACAAAGACCTATTAAACCACATGAAAGTGTATGGTATAAGTATGAACAAATATTTACAGACAATTATTCTATTGTTAGTGAAGATTACAAAAAACATTTATTAACATTCAAACAAGAAGAATATAAAGATGTTGCAAATGAACCATATAGAAGAGTATGGACAAAACCAATTTCAACATATGCTTCTAACTATAACTTATTTGACATTTCTTTAGCTCCATTAGAGGAACATACCTTTAATAAGGTTAAATCACAATTAAAAGTTATTGAAGCGGGATTTCATAAGAAAGCATTAATTGCGCAAGACTTTGGGCCTTATCAAATAGATATGGTTAATTTATTTGGTAGACCTGAGAAAGGACAACATGAATTACCAGTAAATGAAGATGCAAATGGATTTATAATACCAAAGAATAAAAACCATAAATTATGGACAAAATATATTAAGTATTTAGTGGACAATCCAGATATGATTACTGAATTAGGTAATAAATTATATGATACCGTTAATGGATCATATGATATGGTATCTGTATGTAAAGATAGGTTAGAATTGTATACTAATTTAGTTGCAGAAAAAAAAAGTGTTGAACCTATTGAATCTCTAGTTGTAAATGCATAATATTATTGTATGAGTAAGAAGTTAAAAGATATGATAGAAAAGAATACTAAAAAGTTTCACTCCACCAATGAGAAGTATTCTATATTCACACCGGAATTATTAGAATTTTTAGGTGAGTCTTTTATAACTGCTCCAGCATCCACCATGAAATCGTTACATAATGCATTTCCTGGTGGATTGTTGGATCATATAATATTAACTACAAAATATTCTGTAGATATTAACTTGTCTTTACCTGAAGAATTAAGGGTTAATAATGAATCTTTAATTAAAGTTTGTTTTTTACATCAGATAGGAAAATCATTTTTATATAAAATGTGTGAATCTGAATGGCATAGAACAAATCAAGGTAAGATGTATGAGTTTAATGATGAATTAACATCTATGAGGGTTGGTGAGAGATCTGCTTATTACGCCTTAAAATATGGTGTTGAGTTATCTGAAGATGAATACCAATCAATTATTAATTATGATAAACCAGAAGATGATAAACAAGCAAAATGGCATTCATCAACTTTAGCGACAATATTAAAACAAGCCAATGAATTGGCAATAATAGAAGAAAAAAATTTAAACAATGGATACTAACGAATTAATGGACTTAATAAACCAGTTTCAAACAATGAATAAAGAATATAATAATGAAACTGATGAAGAATTAGATTCTTATATCAACCAACTTAAAAAATTGTATGGTGATACTGAAACTACAACAACATACAATCAGACAACAACAAAGTTTATTAATAACTCAAACAATCCAGATCCAACATACGCAAAAGAAGGTGATAGTGGGTTTGATTTAAGAGCATTTATTGACGAACCAGTAACATTAAAACCATTGGAAAGAAAACTTATCCCAACAGGATTAAAGTTTGAGTTATCCCCAAATACTGAATTACAAGTTAGACCTAGAAGTGGTATGGCTCTAAAACATGGAATATCTGTTTTAAACACACCGGGTACTGTAGATGAAGGGTATAGAGGTGATGTAGGAATTATTGCGGTAAATCTTAGCAATGAAGATTATACAATCCAACCAGGAGAAAGAATTGCACAAGCAGTTATTATGAATGTTATTGGACATAGAGTATCCAATTTAGAAAAGGTAGAAACTCTAACTGAAACAGAAAGAGGTGATACTGGTTATGGATCAAGTGGAAAAAATTAAAAACCTATTAAATAAAAGAATATGAGATATCAATCAGAATTAGATAGAATAATTAAGTCAAATGAAAGGACTGAAAAAGAAATTGTAAATGAATACCTAAAAAAACTTAAAATAGAACTTGCAATGTCTAGCTATTCGGATGGGTGGTATGTTAAGTGGGTTGAGGATAAGATTAAAGAAATAGAAAGTAGAAATGATTAGTGTAGTATATTCAACAAGGGAAGATAACACTGATTATATTAATCACATAAAAAATACTATTGGTGTTAGAGATTATGAAATTATACAAATAGTCAATGAAGGAAAATATTCATTAACTGAGGCGTATAATCAAGGATTAAAAGATTCTAAAAACGATATTGTTGCTTTTATTCATGATGATTTAATATTACCAGAAAAATGGGGTAAGAAAATGTTAAACCATTTTAATGAAAGTGATTATGGTATATTAGGTGTTGCGGGTACAACAGATTTATCAGATTCTGGTATGTGGTGGCAAGACAACACAAAAATGATTGGTATTGTTAAACATTCACATAATGGTAAAACTTGGGAAAACAAATATTCTGCTTCTTTTGGTAAAGAAATTATACAATCTGTAGTTGTTGATGGATTATTCTTTGTTGTAGATAAAAATAGAATTAAAAAAGACTTTAATGAAGATATTAAAGGGTTTCACTTATATGATATAGATTTCACATTTAATAATCATATTAATGATGTTAAAGTGGGTGTTGTATTTGATGTTAGAATTATACATAAATCTATTGGGCAAACCAACCAACAATGGGAAGATAATAGAAAACAATTTGTTGAAATTTATAAAGAACACTTACCACATAATTTAAAACCAGAAATTAGATTTGAAAATAAAGTTGTTAAACTAAAAACAACACCAAAAGTTAGTGTGATTATACCAACGAAAGGTAACATAGATTTATTAACTCAATGTGTTAATTCTATAATAGAAAAAGATGATTACCCTAACATAGAAATATTGATTGCCGATACTGGGTCGGAAGAAGATGAGATTAATCAAATCAAAGAATTAATAGAATCTTATACAGATAAAACTAAAATCAGACTTATAGAATATGATTACTACAACTTTGCTAAAATTAACAATGATGTAGTTAAGAATCATGTTTCTGATGATACAGAATTATTACTATTTTCGAATAATGATATAAAAGTATTGAATAACGCCATTAGTCAAATGGTTGAGGTATACTTAAAAAATAAAAAATCTGTTGGTACAATAGGTGCTAGATTACATTTTGAGGATAATACAATACAACATGCGGGAATGATTTCTTGGATTAACAGAAATAAGGGTGTTGAAATAAGTCATAGAGGATTAAGATCATACTATAATTATGAAAGAGATAATAAGGTGATAGGTAACACCGCAGCTTTCTTACTTATAAATAAAGAATTATTTAATAATATAGGTGGGTTTAATCAATCATATATCGAATGTTTTGAGGATGTTGAGTTAAATATGGAGTGTCTTAATAGGAATAAAGAAAATTATTTTTTAGATAGTGCAGTTTGTTACCATTACGAGAGTGTAAGTAGAGGTAAATCACAAGAAGCTGTAAATAGGTTACTTCAAGACTACAAAAACAACTTATTACCCTTTATTATTAATAATAAAAGGGTTCACAAATATATAAAAGGATTAGGATGAAAAAAATTGTAATTGTTTTAGGGATGCACAGAAGTGGTACTAGTGTTTTTACAGGTATATTAAATAAAATGGGATTACCACTAGGTGAAAATTTAATGAAACCAACTAAAGACAACCCAAAAGGTTACTTTGAAAATATGGATTTTTATCATTTTAATGAAATGATTTTAAGAGAATGTAAGTCAACTTGGTATAATGTCAGTAATTTAAGTGAAGAAAAAATTCTTAAAGAAGATTACAAAATTATATTAAAATCTATATTAAAAAAATATAGTAAACACACTATTTTTGGTGTTAAAGATCCTAGAATATGTGTTTTATTACCATTATATGAAAAAGTTTGTGAAGAATTAGGTATTGAAATTGAATATGTGTTAATAAATAGAGATAAAGAAAGTATTATTAACTCAATCAATAAGAGAGATGGATATAGTAAAGAAATTGTATCTAATTTAATAGATTCTTATTTAAGAATACCTCTCGAAAAGAAAACTTCTTTAAAATTATACTATGAGGATATTATTAACAACCCCGATAAAAATATAAAAATTATATTAGACTCATTACCTTATTTACAAAATAATGATGATGTGTATAATTTTATAGATAAGAATTTAAAAAGAAATTAATTATGAGTGAAAAAAAAGTATTATGTATTTTAACTGTGTGGAATGAGATTGATTATTTACCACTAAAATTACAATTCTGTAAAGATAATAAACTTGATTTATATGTAATAGATAATATGTCTAATGATGGTAGTTGGGAATGGTTGCAAGAAAATAACATACCTTCTCATAGAATTGATACTGATGATTCTTTCGACCTTAGAAGGTTACAAGATGAAATTGTAAAAACAATTCATAGACTTAAACCATATTGGGCAATATATAATGGGTGTGATTTATTTCCTATATCTGATAAACCATTGTATGATTCAATAATGGAATTAGATGAAAAAGGATATAACATTGCCTCAATAGATTGTTGTGGTTTTTTTGATACTGGCGAAAATCATGATAATTTTAATCCATTCAACACATTCTTTTATTATGGTAGTATTAGAACATATAATATGATTCATAAATATCACCCTAATGTAAGATATTTAGCAGATAATGTCTCATTTC
>WLWF01002134.1_pt1 | contig 14806 bp, 11 predicted proteins | sample 6718331 | NCBI WGS metagenome assembly WLWF01 (sample SAMN12718692, study PRJNA515312) | sponge metagenome | isolation source: marine sponge | host: Mycale hentscheli | place: New Zealand: South Island, Marlborough, Capsize Point | collected 2003-05-01
TGATATTCATATCTTGCTCATTTTTTAATAAAGCGCCAAGCATGGGGGGGGCATTATCTTTGTTGGTCATTTCAATAAGTTGTTCACTAGTGAAGTCTTCTAGCATTAGTAATCTTAGCCAATCTAATAATTCAGATGTTGAGGGTTTCTTTTTTAAATCCTCCACTTCTCGCAACTGACAAAAAGAGTGTAATGCTTTTTCAAGGAGTTTTTGATTAATATTTGGGTAATGCGCATGCACAATTTTTTTAAGCTCTAGAGCATTAGGAAAATGAATATAGTGAAAAAAACAACGCCTTAAAAAAGGGGCTGGTAATTCTTTTTCATTGTTAGAGGTAATAATAAAGATGGGACGGTGTTTGGCTTTGATGGTTTGCTTGGTTTCATAAACATGAAAAGCCATTTTATCAAGTTCATTTAACAAATCATTGGCAAATTCAATGTCTGCTTTATCAATTTCATCAATTAATACAACCGATTGAGTTTCAGACTCAAAGGCCTTCCACAACTCTCCTTTAACAATATAATGTTTAATATCATGTACGCGCTCATCCCCTAATTGTGAATCTCGCAAACGACTCACTGCATCATACTCATATAAACCTTGCTGAGCTTTGGTGGTGGACTTCACATGCCATTGATAAAGAGGCAGTGATAATGCTGTTGCTAGCTCCTCTGCTAAGAGCGTTTTACCTGTACCAGGTTCCCCTTTTATTAATAAAGGTCGTTGTAATTTAATGGCGGCATTCACAGCCTTCAATAACGCTTCACCCGCAATATAATTATCGCTGCCCTCAAATTTCATAACTGCTTCTTCTATTTAAAAATTTGCCTGATTCTAACATGGTTTCCACAGAGTTATCCACATTTTAAAACAACTAAATCAGGGGATGAGTTTAAATTTTATTTATAATATTCAATAAGTTAAGTTTTTTATGTGTAACTTCTCAATAATCTTGGGTACGAGTAACTATTTGGCGGCTGCTAGAAGAATTAAATCAGAAATCGGAGGGATTTTATTTTGGCCGTTAACCCTATCAAGAAGATAGTCCCAAAATGCTATTTTTAATTTGAGGCAAGTTTTCTTTAAGCTAGCAAAAGTATCTCTGCAAAGTTGTCCTTCATCGCTTCGAGTTCCGCCACTGACTTTTCTTCGTTTAACATATTCTCGGATATCCCTTTCGCTTAAATTATTATGAAGTGGTAGTTCAGGTCTATCTAAAACCAGTAATAGCTCACTTTTGTTTTTGCTTAACCTATTAAGCACTTGTTTCAAATTATAAAACTTAGTTTTAGTGTTAAATAAGCTATCAAACTCATTGGAAAGTTTTATTTTAAGTTCGCTTTTTGGATTTTCCTTATATAATTTCAAATTATCATATAATGTCCAAAAACGTTGACGTACATCATCAATCTCTAGAGCATTCTCATTACTAACAGGATTAATTTCATTAATTTTTCGTTCTGCATGGATCCAGCATAAGGTATGCTTAAATATATTAAACTGCCCGGCATCATCACTGACAATTGCTAAGTCAACATTAAAACCATGAGATAAAACACTACCTATTAAAGCCCCTTCAGTTGCTATTTTTATATGTCTAGCTGTGGTTATATTGCTTTTCTCTAAATGAGTAATCCAGCTTAGACTATCCTGAAAAGTCCCCTGATGATTAGATAAAGCATTGTATGATGCTGCAGGTAAACGCTGTTTTTTCATATAATCAAGCGCATCTGCATTAACGCAGTAATCATTATATCCTGCGCGTAATAGCTCTAGGAAGTTAATCCTACTTTTACTAGCTGTACTTTTAAACCAGGCAAAAAACTCATTCCCAATATGAGAACAATATCCATTTCTTGCTTGATGGCGAGCGCCTGTATCATCAACATTAATGTAATTTGATACTGACAACCCTGTTTGTAAAATGGCATCTTTTTCTTGGTGAAACTCATCTTTATTTTCTACAAGCAGTCTGTTTAACTGTCCGCTAGATATATCTATGCCAAGTTCTCTTAACTGAGCTAATAGCAAAGGTTGTGTTACACATAAATGATGATACTGATAGACAGCAAAACATCTTAGAAAGGGCCCAAAATGAAAGTTTCTGATATTTTCTGGCAATTGAGCGACAAGGTATCTTCCATCATCTAATTTCCACCTAGCCAATTTATATTTTGTATTGACACATTTGATTTCTAATTCTTGCACAACATACTGATCATAACCTTTAAAGACAGCATTGGCGGGAACATCCTCAGCTTCTATTGTTTCTTCTTTATCTATTTTTAATTTTTCTGTTTTTTTTCGTTTTGACGACCCTGCCCGTTTTTTATTATTTAAGTCGCTATTCTTCGAGGGGTCTTTTTTATCCATTTTACTTGGTTTGATTTTGGGCCGCTTAGGATGATTTTTTAAGCGTTTAACTTCAGATTTTAAGTTATCCACTTCTGATGAAAGGTTATCTATCATTTCTGCCTGGTACTCTATTACCTTGAGCAACATATTGATCTCTGGAGTACGTTCTTATTCTGGAATATCTGGAAGAGAGGGCTGTTTCTAAAAGTTGAACTTGAATTTGAGGACCTGTAACTCGCAAAAGTGGTTGATTGGCAAATACGACAGTGCCTTCAGGAATGGCATCAATACTACAAGAGAACTTAAGGTTTTTTAAAAAAGTTAAAAATGAAGATTTTGGTTTAACTGCTCCAGACAAGGCTATGTTTGAGAATTCAGGGTTTAGACCAACGGTAACACAAACTCCTCTTTCAGGCGTTTCTTCTCAACCTTTACAACCTTTAGCGCCACCTCCAACAAGTGGCTTGAGTGCTCCCTTACTTTTAGATCCTATGATATACCCTCAAACATTATAATAAATGGCAGATTCTAAAAAAGCAACAGGCGGTAAAAGATTTTCAGTTTATGCTGGTTTAGGTGATTCACCTGAAATTAGCTGGAGTACAGTAGCTTCTACGTTAAGTGAAGACTTAACTTCTATGCGTGAGACTAAAATGAAAGAGCGTGCAGCTATAGAAAAAGCTACCAACGAACAGATGGAGGCTTTAAACAAGCTTCAAGATGTTAACAGTAGATCTTTAGGTAGAGTGGTGTTAGAGGGCTCATCACAATCAAAAGAAGAACTTAGACTTCGTATGGATTTAGTTAGAAAAGGTTTATTAAAACCTGCTGACTATAAATTATTTATGCAAGAACAAAAAAGTGGCTATAGTAATTTCAGTAACATTGTAAAAACTTATGATCAATGGCACACTAAAGCAATGGAAAAAATAAATGCAGGGACAGCTACAGATGCTGAAATATTTGTATTAAAACAAATAGAATCGTTTGGTAATTTAAACAATAAAAAAATATATACTAATCCAGCAAACGGGCAGATACAGGTAGTTACAATGGAAGAAGATGAAGATGGTAAGTTTACTAAAATGCCTAGCGCAAAAGACAGCCCTAATAGTTTTAATAATCCAGGTAGTATGTTAGACTTAATGTCTTATGATGGTGGGGTAAAAAAAGAATTAAGAGATGAAGCTAAAAAAATAACAGATTCATTAGCAACTATAATTACCTCTAGCGTAAGAAACGGAAGTGTAACAAAGGTTTCTGATTTTAGACAAATTTTTGATGATCCTGCCAGCTTAAAAGATTTTGGTATTACAGACGAAGATATTACTACATTCGATCAGTGGTTAGACTCTCAAGTAAAAACACTAACAGCAACAGATGCAGATATGGCTCAAATACTTTCTCAAAGAGGTTATCAATACGATGACAAAGATGCGCCTAATTATATTGAACTTTATATAAAAGGTGGACAAGTAGTGTATAAATTGACTGACGATCAAAAAGCAAAAGCTAGACAAATTGCTAAGAATGAAATTAATATGCAAATTGATTCTGAGATAACAAAAACACCTGGGTTTGATCCTTTAAGATCTAATGCAAGAGGGTTTGAACAAGAGGAAGATAATAAATTTGGAAGAGTGAAAGCTATGAATGATATATTAAGTGCTGACAACAGTCAGGATGCTATAAATAGAATTGATACGGATCCAACTTATGAAAACGTAGAATCAATGCAAATGGTAGATGAAAATGGAAACAATATAGATCAAAAAGATTGGCTCAAAGCTAAAGAAATAAAAATTCAATATTACGACCCTAACAAAGGAGAGTTAACAGAAGGTACGGTTAGGTTGTTTGATGACAAAGGTGATAGAAAGAACAGTGATAAAATAGTTATGGATATGGTAGAAAAACTTGGTATACCTACAGAACAATTGGAAGCATATAAAAAAGCATTTTTAGCTAAAAAAGGTAAATTTAACTCATTTAAAGGAATTGCAAACTATACTAGAGGCGCTAGTGAATTAACAGAATCAGGTAATGTTGAAGTGTCTTTAGGTAAATCTAAGTATCCTTCTTCTCAAGCGATAAGTAATATATTAAAAGAAGATTTTAAAGACGATGAACAAGGTGTGACTTTGTTATCATTGAAATCAAAAGCTGATGAAGGAGAAGATTCTGAAGAACAAAAAGCGGCTGATCAAAAAATTGATCAATACAAATGGTCTCAAATAACAAACATGATAAACGCAACATTTAAACCTCGATTAAGAGGAAAATCATTTGAATTTAACATACAATCAGACGGTAATTTACAAGTAATTTATAATTCTAAACCTATTAATCTAGGTGTAAGCAAAGAAGGTTTAGGTAATGACGGTTCTAAATTGATAAAATTAATAGAACAAAAAATTAATGAAATTAATTTTTCTAAACCCCCTTCAGGTGGTGGTGGTGAATTAGATTAATAATATGGAAGAATTACAAAAATTATTTGATGTGTTAACAAGGGATGGTTATTATACTAAATCTTTTGAAGAATTTAAAACTCAGTTTGGAACAACAGAATATCAAGATAAAGTTTTTGATGTCGTAACACGAGATGGTTTATTTACACAAGATAAAGCAACTTTTTTAAATAAATATACGGTAAAAAAAAAAGACGAATTCGACTTATCTGTTCTGGAAAAGGATTTGGTATTTGGTACAGCACAAAAAAAAGCAAGTGGTTTATCGGATGGTTTAGAAGTAAAAAATGAAGAAATTCCAGAGAAAATACCAGAAGAAGTTACAAAAGAAGTTTCCTTACAGCCCGATAATGTAGTTGTAACAGAAGAAGAACAAAAAACTACTAACAATAAAAAACAATTCTTAATTTCTCAAAACATAAACATTGATGCTTTATATAAACAAGCTCGGTTTGGCAACCCCTCTACTGGACAGGGTGGTGATTTTACTGGGTCTGAAGAAGAGTTTGTGGATGGATATTACGCTACTTACTTAGTAGATAAAGGTAATGATAAAACTCAAATAGACTTTGATTCTAAAATATTAAAACCTAAAATTGAAAGAGAGGCTAGTGAAGATTATGAGACAAGTGTAACAGAAGCTTTACTTGATAAAGTTCAAATAGACCCTGACGATTACAAAGCTTGGGAAGAAGAAACCACGAGAGATGAGGGTAAGGCTTTTCAGTGGACAAAAAATCTTTTAACTACAGATAAAACTGAAACTTTTAATAAAGAACAAAGAGATTTTGAAAAGATTGCTAGTTATAAAGCTTCTGTGTTAGGGAAATTAAATGATGATATTAATTTAGTCAATACTAAATTAGAATTAGCTAAAAATCCTGTAGATAAATTACAGCTTCAAAATATTAAAAGTCAACTTGAATCAAAATACATAGAAGAATTACAGCAATTAAATAACTTAGCAAATTCTTTTCCTACCTTAAAACAATATACCACTGATAGAGATGTAAAAAGAAGAAAAAATATTTATGATGCTGCATATTCAGATGATAATGTAGGAGAAGTAACTACGGAAATTGGAAATGTTTTAAAAACTATACCTGTGGCATTAGGAGATTTTGTAATGGGTAGTTTAGCTTTTATAACTTCAGGAGCGGATCAGGCTTTATCAGCTGTAGGTTTTGATCAAAAAGGTTTGCTGGCTGGATTAACAGAAAGGTTTTTAGACGGACAAGAAAGTTTTGAGCAGTTTGTCGATCCAGTACAGCGTAGTGGAATTATTGACGGTAAGGCTGTGACTGTAAGTGGGAAAGAATATATAGTAACAAATGATGGTACAGTTTTAGACAGAAAGTCTCATGTCAGAATGAACGGAATAATTTCTGATGATTTAATAAAAGAAGTAAAAGAGCGATCTAAAAAAATATCAAATACAGAAACATTTTTTGACGGAGGAGGAGTAATATCTTCAGGTTTTACAACTTTAGCCAACCTTTATGGTTTAATTAGAGGAGGTAAAGGTCTAAGCAAAACACTAGGCGTATCTCCAGGAGTAGGAATGGGATTAGCATCTTACGGAAGTTCTATGGCTGGAGAAGTTGAAAGTATGAGGGCTGATTTGATGGCTGCTGGATTAACAGAAAAAGAAGCCATGGCTAAAGCTATTATAGCTGGTAATGCAATTGCTTCTTTAGATGGATTGTTTTCAGGTTTAGCTGGTGGCAATCAAAAAGTATTATCAAACTTAGCAGGGTTTAAACAACAGGTAATTAATATAGTAAAAAAAGATGGAGCTAAATTTAGTAAAGATGAGTTAAAAAGAAAACTTAAAGATTTGGGAATTGAGATGAGCAGAGAAACTTTAATTGAAGAGCTTCCTGTTTTGTTTTCAACTAAAGCAGTTAACGCAGCTGTAAATTATAATATTGGTAGAGAGGTAAGAAGCGCGGAAGTGTCTCAAGCAGAAATTTTAGAAACAGTAATATTAACTTTGGGCGCTACTGGAACTCTTGGTGGTAGAACTTTACTCAGCAAAAACACTAGATTAGATGCTTTAAGGTATGTAGGAATGAATGTAAATGACCTTCAAAAAACAATAGATCAACTTGTAAAAAATGGAGAGATAACAATTCAGGAAGGGCAAAATGTTTATCAAGAAGTTTATGACATGCAAGCTGCTGAATTAAGAACTAAAGGAACTATTACTAATAGTAATAATATGTTAGAGACTTCTGATCTACTACAGCAACGACAACAGTTAATATCTCAAAGAGAGGGTTTAGAAGGTAGATTAAAAGAAGATGTAGATAAAAAAATTGAAGATATTGATGAACAAATAAATGAAGTAGTTAATAGAGATAAAAAAGAAACCGAAGATAAACTTAAAATAGAAAAAGATGCCATTCAAAAGCAAAGCCCAGAAAGCGTGGATGATAAAAAACTTACCGAAAGTAGCCAAAAAGTGGATGAGTCTTTACTCGACTCAGAATCTACCACAAAGAGTGACCCCGAAAGTAAAAGTAAAGCTAAAAAGAAGACCCAAAAGGAAATAAACTCTTTAAAGAAAAAAATAGAAGAAACTAAAGCTGATTCCAAAATAAATAGACCTACAAAAGCTGCTAGAATAAAAGAATTAAATGATAAAATTTCTGAACTAGAAGCTCAAGCAGAAACAGAAACAAACATTGAAGAAGAAGTAGAGTTAACAGAAAACGAAAAGTTAGATAGAGACACAAGGTTAAGTGAACAAGAAGTAAAAGAAGCGCAAAGAAAAGAAGGTTATACCTCTCTTGATGGAGACGCAGAAATCACTGTACCTATTTTATCAAAAATATTTAAAGGATTAAAGTTGAATATAGATTCTAAGAAAAATCCTAATATAGCAAAAGCGGTAAATTTCATAAACAGTTACACTAAAAAAGCTTTTCAAGCAGCTGGTAATGTGCCAAAGAGTATATTCAAAGCTAAAGAAGCTAAAGGTGATCAATACAATGCGCTACTATTTAAGGCAGAAAAAACTGCAACAGAATTTAACAGGTTGTTTGAAAAATTAAAAAAATCTAAAAAGTTAGACCAAAAAGCTTTAGAAAAATTAAACGAGGATTTAGGTAAAGTGCTAAGAGGTGAGATGAACGCTAAAGATATTGTATTTAAAAATAAAAAAGGACAAGCAAAAGAAATTAGTGATAGGTTAGCTCAAGTTGTTACCAACATGAGACAAGATATAGATGCTATGTCCAAGCAGATATTAGAAAATTCTAATTTAGCAAAGGATGGTGCAAAAGAAACAATAGAAAGTCAGATAGGTAAATATGTAACTAGATCATACAGATTGTTTGAAGGGAGGGTAAAAGGTGAAAAATATAAAGAAACTTTAAGTGAAGAGGTTTTGGAGGAGGCTAGAGATTTTATAAAAAAAGATAAAGGGTTTATAAAAGAAGTTGAATCTGAAGCCGCTAAAACAAATGAAAAGTTTGAAGATGCATTAAAAAGACTGGTAGAAACACGAATAGATGATTTATTAGCGGACACATCTTTTGGTACAGATTATTTAAACAGGCCAACGGGTGGAAAAAATTTAAAAATATTAAAACAAAGAAAAGAAGTCCCTGAACCTATTAGAAAATTGTATGGAGAGATTACTGATCCAGTAGCAAATTACTTGAAAACAATGACAAAAGTTGGTTCAGTTTTAAGTAGCGCAAATTTCTTACAATCCGTTTATGAAAATGGAATTGGTAAATATATTTTTAGTGAAAATGATCCTAACAGACCTCCAGGTGTAAAGCCTATTGCAACTAAAGATAATGAAAACTATTCACCTTTGGATGGATTATATACTTATCCTGATATTCAAAATTCTTTGTTTCCCAAAAAAACATCTATAATTCCAAGACCAGAGGGACAAGACACTAAATCTAAACTAGCTAGAGGAATTTATGATTTTTACATGAAAGTTTTAGTAGCTTATCCAAGAGCAGCTAAAACAATATTATCTCCTTCAACTCAATTAATAAATGTTTTATCAAATGTAAACTTTGCAATTGCTAACGGACACCTTCCAATATCTATTGTAAATGGAGAGTTAAATTTTAGTAGTTATGTAAAAGCCGCTAAAGGTATAAAAGCTATATGGAATAATAAAAGTAGTGAAGAACAAGCTAAGACGTTAGAAGAGTATTACAAGTTAGGTATAATTGATCAGAATGTAGATGTAAGAGAATTACAAGATTTGTTAAATGAAGCTGATAACGAAAGAGATATGTTTGAAAGATTATCACAAGAGCCTAGTTATAGAAAAAATCTAGTTAGTTTTTTATGGAGTAAGACTGGTGGGAAGTTATATAAGAAAGCTGCAAAAAGTTATAGAATAGGAGATGATTTTTGGAAAATTATGGGTTATGAACAAGAGTCAAAAAACTTATCTAAAGTTTTGTTTAATAAAGAAGTAAAAGATTTAAATAAAAATGAATTAAAAAAAGTTCAAGAAAAAGCGGCAGAAATGGTTAAAAACCAATATCCTAACTATTCTAGAATACCAGCTTTAGCTAGGTTTTTTAAAACTTTTCCATTAGCTGGTAACTTTATTTCTTTTCAAGCTGAATCTTATAGAACAGCTTACAATACTGTGGGTAACGCTTATAATATGATAGTAGAAGGTAATAAACTTATAAAAGATAAGTCCGATAAAGCAAAAGGAGAACGATTAAGAAAAGAAGGTATAAGAAAAATAGGCAATATAATGTCGTATATAGGTTTTAGAGATGGAGCGTTTTATACAACTGCGACTGCGTTAGGAGGTAAAGTGTTAGGAGGGTTCTTACCTTTATTTGGTTTAGGGTTTAAGGGTGAGGAGCCTGAAGAAGAAGAGGCTCAAACTTTTGGACAGCTATCCGCTAAGGAGCTTGCAATTAGAAATTTTGTTTATACATGGCAAAAAAACCAAAAACTAATAATAACTCAAGCTGAAGATGGTAAGTTAAAATTTACAGATGCATCTACATTTGATCCGCATCAGTTACTAGAAGCTAATATTAGTGTTTTATTGCAGTCAAAAAATTGGAAAGATGCGCTTAAAGGATTAGCTGTTGAACAAGTAAGAACATTTGCTAGTCCTGATTTTGTTGTTCAAGCTTATGTAGATGCTGTTAAAAAACTAGAATCAAAAGGTAAAGCTGGTGAATTTACTGATGATTTTTTAGTTCCTTTTGTAAGAAGAGCCATACTACCTGGAGCAGTATTGCAGTTTGAAGATGCATTTGGGAATGGCTTTTTGTCAGGAAGAGATCTTACAGAATCTAAAATAGGAAAGTTGTTAGGTAAAAGAGATTATGATATTGATGTTTCAAGGCAATTGTATTTTAATTTACAACCTGAAAGAGAGTCTCAGATGTTGGCAGAAAAAGAATATTATAATGATGTTAGTAATTTTATAAGAAAAAACCAAATAACAGATGAAGGGGTTGATGAGTTAATTAAGTTGTATGAAAAAACAAATGAACAAAAAAAAGAAAGTTTTCTGTATGCATACGAACAAATTAGAGCGGCTTTATATTTAGGGGTGGATCCTAAAAAAATAGAAAATACACTTAGAGGAAGAAAAATTAATTTTAGTAAAAAAGAAATTAACGCTATAGTTCAAGCGGCATACATTCCTTTAAAAGAAATGCCCTCTAAATTTAGACCTGATGGAAAGAAAAAATCTCAAACAGAAAAGGATTTAGGATTATGAGACATTTTGACGAACATACATGTATGCTTACAAGTTATTATGTTATAACCAACCAAGTGGGTTACGAGCAGTTACTAAATCGTGACTTGAAAGTTACTTTGATATTTGATCCTACCCAAGAAGTTATAGAGGATTACCAGAATATATTTGATGAATTAATTGATTACTTTGAAGACTTAGAAGAGTATGAGAAATGCGCTCATCTTTTGCACTCTAAAAAATTAATGAGCAAACTAGAAAAAATGCGTCAACCTGGCCACCTGGCCTAGCTCTTTATGATGTATAAAGCCCTCACACGCCTTAGGAACGCCTGTATAGCCTTTTCGTGAGTGCCAGCTGTCAGTGCCCGAAGGAGACCTCATGTACTCTACAGTGACTCCTATGAAGTCCTTAGCGTCTCTCCACTTATATTTAACTTTATGGTGTAAATGATGTAAGTACCAATACCTGGTCTTTGTATTAGCCCACATTTTAGGTTTTTCTTGAGCCATAAGTAAAGGAAGGTTATCCATTTTAGCCCCATCACCATGTTCAATTCCTATTAAAGACGAACCGTATTTATAATACTTTCTGTGAGCAACACTTACATCAAATGTAACATCATCAGTCTTTCTAAACCACGCTTGCAAAGTGTGAGCCAAGTGAAAACCTGACTGGTAGTCGTGATTACTCATACTATGAACTACATCTACAGGAGCTATTTGTCTAAGTATTTCTATACACTCTACATAAAGCGCCAATGCAAGCTCGTAGTGTTCCCACCATTTACCATCAGTATCCTGGTGCGTACCTTTTGTTGTAGTGCCATACACATTGTCTATATGCAACACATCATTACCTATACAGAACAAAATCTTTTCTACTTGAAAGCCTTGTGCCTTCTCTATCAAACCATATAACCCATCCATTACCCGCTTTACTGCAATTTCTGAATTATAATCTTCTCCTGTCTCAACAGCTTTAGCGTATTTTCCAATATGAATATCAGCAGGATTAATTACAAGCAAGTGCGAATCAGATAGTTTTTTTCTTTTTATAGGTTTGTAATCTGGAGAATAATTTTCTATAAATTTATTAACCTTTTCAAATATATCTTTTTCTTTAATTCCTAAATTTTCTTTAGTTACAATAGAAAAACGATATTCACCACTTGCGCTTTGCCAATGCTTTACACTAATAACATCATCTTTGTCAATACCCCTCTCATTTAAATGATCAGTAAGCGCAGAGTTTTCATTAAGGTTTTCAATTTTGTTTGCCCTAAGTTCTCTTATCATATCTACTTCATCCATAGATAATCTAAGGCGTGGGCCTTCAGCTTTTTTAGACTTCATCTGAAAGTGATTGGATTAGATCTGTCATAATTTTACAGACATTCTGAGCCTTTACTTTAGCATCAGCATGATCCCTTTCCATTAAATCTTCGTAAAGTTCAGTTATAAGGTCGTGGGAATTGTTAGTCACATAATTTATGTGCTTTATAGCATTTACGTCATCAACTGAAATCTTAGTCATTAGTTATCCCATCTACTCAAAGATAGTAAATTTAATTAATATGTTTATTATATATGTGTGATGAGACTGATATATCTTCCTTTTTCAACAACTCTAAATCATAAATAAATATTTCTATTCGAGAGATTTCTTTACAAATTGCTAAAATTTCATTAGCATTTAAATTATGTTTTGCCCTTTTATAATATCCAGATTTATAAGCACAAGAACTAATAATAAATTGAATTAATCTTTTTTTATAATCAGAAAAGTAGTCTATTTCTTTATCTATTGGGCTTCTATTATCTTCTTCAGAACTATATTTTATTACTGTTTCTTTCATTTATCCTTTATATACTTCAGTTTTTATACCATGGTCGTTTAATTCTTTCATTCTATATTTTTGTAATGCCGACACATGTCCTCTTTTAGTTTTAATTTCAGAAAACAAAGCATTACAATCTTTAGGAAATGCAACAAGATCAGGAATACCATTCTTGTTAGTCTTAATTAATTTTAAAACATAGTAGCCCTCAGCTTCTAGTTCTTTTATTCTTTTGGATTGTACTTGTTGTTCTGTCATAATATCAGTCATTTTTTTTCAAATCATAAAAAGATTTAAATGTCACAGGATATAAACATAAATATGGTTCAACTTCTTTTAATTTTGCAAATTTTATATACTTACCTTTTTTATCTAAAACTTTAACCATAGATATAATAATCTTTGGCTCATTATCTACCAGATCGTAAGTGTATCTTGTAATTTCAAAACTTCCTATCTCTCTCATTGTTTATAAACTTAATAAGTCCTTTTTAAAATGCTTTAATGTATAATCTTTTTTATTTAATACGCTTTTGTAAATTTGTTTTTCAATACCACCTTTGGAAAACACCCAATATATTTTATTATACTTTCTGTCTTTGGTTGTCATTCTATCTCGTGACTGCCAATAGCTGGTAGCACTAAAATCTATGTTATAATATACAAGAGCTTCAGCCTTTCTTAAACTAATACCTTCTCGTCCAGAAACAATTTGCAAAGCTATAGATTTATCTGTAGAGTTAAACTCTTCTAAATCAAAACAAATAGTATCCTGGAATACTTGTTTTATAGCGTTAAGCTCTTCTTTAAACTTATAAAATATACCTATTTTTTTATTTTGAAACCTGGTTTTTATAAACTCAGCCTTGTCAGTACATAACACCATAGACTTACCACTCTCAAATTTCACAGTTCCAGAAAACATTTGATGAGTTTTACTCATTAACTTTACAGCTGTATCGGCAAGTATTACCTCTTCCTTGCCCTGTACTACTAAATTTTTCTTTAACTCACTTATAATCCCCAATACTTTTGTACACATATCTACATACAAGATCTCTTCATCAGTCTGCACCTCAAACCCAGCCTCTTTTTGCGTGTAAGATATAGTAAAAGGTTTCATTTCATCTATAATAGAATTATACCCGCCACTATAATCATTGATAGTCATAGAGCCAATTTTTTTCTGCGTCACATTAACATACTCATGAGCAAACTTATAGAAACTCTTGTGTTGTTTAAACGGATTGTTGTTGATTGAATAAACCTGATGATACATTTGAGAATAAGATTCAGGTGTAGGTGTTCCTGATAATAAAATTATATATGGATCATTGTTAATCTGTATTAAAGATTTTACGTCTTTAGCTCTTTTACTAGGTTTGGGGTAAGCTCCCATGCCGTGAGCTTCATCACATATTATTACATCATAAGGAGAATAAGCTATTTTATGAAGAGACTCGTAATTGATAACAGTAATGTCAAAATCAGGATTGAGTAAATTGTAATCATCTTGTATGCTAGATATTGCTTTCTTTTTTGTTATAAACAATACGCTAGAAACGGCAAGAGAATTACTTATACTCAAACTCGTAAGTGTCTTGCCAGTTCTAACTTCCATGGCAAGATATAAAAATTTATGTTTCTTTAATACATCTATTCCCTTTTTTGTAATATTTTTTTGATAATCTCTAAGTTGCATAATTAAAATTCAATAATTCCGTCAGTTTCCAACTCTTGTTTATGTCTAAATCTAATCCATCTACCTCTTTCCTCCCTGCCTTCTTCAGGATTACAATCATATTTAAACTGATTATAAGCTATTAGCCACTTATAAAATTTAGTTCTTGAAATTGTCATTTTAGCTTTTGGGGCAAAATCTGGATTGTCTTCAATAAAATCTATATATAAATCTTGTTTGTAAGATTTTTTGTTCAGTCGCAATGATTCATGTTCTGTCATTCCTTCTAACAATCCACACCACTCTATAAACTCATGACATGTTTCAGCTGACAATCTTCTAACTTTGAGATTTACAAACTCGCTTTTTATAAGACCATGTTGTAAATACATTTGTAAGCATTCTATCATGTAATTATCAAAAGCACACCACTCGTCTTCATCCCATTCTCCAAACATCATTTTTCCAAACTCTCTTAATGGGGTGTTGTCTCTAGTGTAATGTTGGGCTAATTCTAACTCCCATTTTCTTCTTTCAAACGAACTTCCCTTTCCTTTAATGGCATAGTTAGTAGTAATACAAACTTTTGGAGATTTCTTAAATGGTATTTTAATTGCATCTTTATTTTTCTTTTCTAATGTCAAGCCCTCTGTTACAACAGAAAATAATCGTTCAAAATTAAAATGCTTACTAACATCATCAAAACAAAGTATTTGTGTGTCGGCACTAACAAGCTGATAAG
>WLWF01002135.1_pt1 | contig 14800 bp, 18 predicted proteins | sample 6718331 | NCBI WGS metagenome assembly WLWF01 (sample SAMN12718692, study PRJNA515312) | sponge metagenome | isolation source: marine sponge | host: Mycale hentscheli | place: New Zealand: South Island, Marlborough, Capsize Point | collected 2003-05-01
AATCAGGAACTGATTGGCAATCAACCATTGTTACAGGAACAACACTAACAGCGCTTGCTGGTAAAGGCTATTGGATTGATACAACATCTAATCAATGCACTGTAACTTTTCCTGCATCCCCAAGTGTCGGTGATACGATTGAGTTGGTGGACTATGCAAGAACGTGGGGAACCAATAGTATTCTAATAGATAGTAATACTAAAAACTATCAAGGCAACCCTGACACATTTACTGTTGAATATGACACAAATGGTCAAGCATTAAGAGTAGTTTACTCTGGTGCAACTAAAGGTTGGATTCCAACATCAGACGAAGTATCTGAAGATAATCCTATAGATGCTTATGATGTAGATTTTTTAGTTATTGCTGGTGGAGCTGGTGGCGGTATGGATTCTGGTGGTGGAGGTGGTGCTGGTGGTTATCGAGCATCATACAATAATGAAACATCAGGTGGTGGAGGTTCTTCGGAGTCTGCATTACAGGTTATAGGTGGAACTCAATACACTGTAACAGTAGGTGGTGGTGGTTCTGCATCAACTGGTGGTGCTGCTAACCGAGGGGGTAGTGGTAGTAGCTCTGTTTTTGGTTCAATCACTTCTGTTGGTGGTGGTGGAGGGGGAAGTAATAGTGAGAACCCTGACCTAAGACCTGGACTTAACGGAGGTTCTGGTGGTGGTGCTGGTACAAGTTCAAATGGAGGAGTTCATCAAGGTGGCTCTGGAACAGCTAATCAAGGTTTTGATGGTGGCGACTCTGACGGAGGTTCTTATCCAAATAGAAAAGGTGGTGGAGGTGGTGGTGCTTCTGCTGCTGGTGGAGATGCCTCACAAACTGTTGCTGGTAATGGTGGAAATGGTGTTGCCTCAACAATCACAGGTTCTTCAGTTACTCGTGCTGGTGGCGGTGGTGGTGGCGGTCAAAATAATGCTGGTACTCCGGGTTCTGGAGGATCAGGTGGTGGTGGTGCTGGAAGCGTTAATGGTAATGGAACAAATGGGACAACGAACACAGGTGGCGGTGGTGGTGCTTGTTCATACAATCAGACAAGTGGTACTGGTGGTTCTGGTATCGTTATTCTTCGTATGGCAACTGCTAGTTATTCAGGCACAACAACAGGTTCGCCTTCAGTCACAACAAGTGGTTCAGATACAATATTAACATACACAGGTTCAGGGAGTTACACAGCGTAATGGCACATTTTGCAAAATTAGGAGTAGGAAATATTATTGAAAGAGTGGAAGTAGTATCAAATGATATTGCAACAGACGAACAAACTGGAGTAGATTTTTTAAATACCTTATATGGCACTAGAGATACTTGGAAACAAACATCTTACAATGGCAATATAAGAAAAAACTTTGCTGGTGTTGGTTATAGTTATGACCAAACAAGAGATGCTTTTATCCCACCCAAACCTTTTAACAGTTGGACATTAAACGAAACTACTTGTCTTTGGGAAGCACCTGTTGCTTATCCTGATGACGGACAAGATTATGAATGGAATGAATCAACCAAACAATGGGATCTGATAACTTGAAAATAGAGAGTATTAGTGCATAATAGGTAAACCATGACATCCACATATTCAGATAGACTTAAATTAGAACTACAAGGAACTGGCGAAAACGCTGGTACTTGGGGTGATAAAACAAATAATAATCTTGATGTCCTTGACGCTTTTGCAGCAGGATATCTATCCAAATCTGTAGCAGGTAGTGCTGACGTTACACTGACCACGGCCAACGCTTCTGCAACCGCTGAATCTTCTAATAAAGTTATTGATCTTAATGGTGCTTTGACAGGAGATATCACTGTCTTTATCCCTGCCAAGGAAAACAATTATATCATCTACAACAATACTTCAGGATCTCACACTGTAACAGTTGCAGCTACAGGTCATACGGCTAATGGTGTTGCTATTGTTCAAGGTGATCACGCAAATGTTTATTGTGATGGAGCATCTGACTTTAATGTAAAAATTGCAAGTCAACCCACTCATGATGCTGCTCAACTGACAACAGGCACATTAGCGAATGCGAGACTTGATGCACAACTTCAAGACATTGCTGGTTTAAGTCCAACAGATAGTAATTTTATTGTTGGTGATGGATCGAACTTTGTTCTTGAAACAGGGGCCACGGCCCGTACTTCTTTAGGTTTAGGTAATATTGCTACACAAGCAACAGATTCAGTTGCTTTTACAGGTGGCACTGCAACAGGAATGACAAACGTAGCTTCTACTACTATTGCAATTGGTGCTAATTGGACAGTTGTTCAATCAGGAAATACTTTACAGTTTAATTATAATGGCACTGGTAAAATGAAATTAGATGAGAATGGAAATCTTACTTGTGTCGGTGATGTCACTGCTTCTGGTACAATCTAATGACGCTACCTAGTAGCGGAGCAATAAGTATAGGAGATTTAGTCTCAGAGTTTGGTGGATCTGCTCCACACTCTTTATCAGAATATTATAGAGGAGGAAGTTTAGTTCCTTCAACAAAACAATCAACCGTTACTGCATCAAGCACTGGTTCTACTCAATCAGGCACCAATGTTAGAGGGGTTTCTTTTGAACAAAATCCACCTCTTTGGAATTCAGGTAATAATATTATGTTTGCCTACATATGGGCAGATAATGGTAGCACAGGTAACTTTACAACAACACAAACAATTAATGTAAGTGGCACGTATAGATTGACTTGTTCAACATTTCTATCTCAAGGAGATCCGGGTTTAACCTGTTCTCATACAGTTAGTGTTAATGGCTCGCAAGTGGGTAGTGTTAGCTTTAGTCAAAGTGGTAGTGATCCACAGACTCCTAGTCAAGTTTTATCATTTTCTGCTTCTTCTGGTCAGGTTATTACCACGTCATGTACTTGGGGTAGTCGAGGACATGCAGCAGGTCAACAAACATTAAATGGTGACGCTGGTCAACGATATATTACTGTAAATACAAACACAGGAGTACCTACTTCAGGTGTAGTAACTCTTGAAGACTTTTACGGCTCAAGTGCTTAATCAAGAAAGGCTCATAATATGATAGAAGGCGATCTCAAGGATCATAATATAAAACTATATTTAGGTATGCCCATGTATGGTGGCATGCTGAGTGAAAATACACTACATGGTGTATTAGGACTACAGACCTGGACAGCAAAGTCTGGTGTGGGTATGAAACTACAAACAATGGGTAATGAATCATTAATTACTCGAGCAAGAAATACGATTGCATCTATGTTTTTAGATGATCAAAACTTTATAGGTTCTCATTTATTATTTATTGATGCTGATATTGGTTTTCAACCGATGAATATTGAACGATTAATTCGTGCGGACAAAGATATTGCTTGTGGTATTTATCCTCGTAAGTGTATTCATTGGAATCAAGTCAAAGATGCACTTATAAAAAACCCTGATCTTCCAGAAGAACAATTGCAATACAAAGCTTTAGGATACAATTTAAACTTTGAGAATCCACAAAGTATCAAATTACAAGGTGGGTTTTGTGAAGTCATGGAAGCAGCAACAGGGATGATGCTCATTAAAAGAGATGTTTTTAAAAAGATGAAGAAAGCTTATCCTGAACGTAAATATAAATCTGATCAGATTATCAATGGTAAAAGCTGGCGTTCTGATAACTGTTATGACCTCTTTGGTGTCGGGAAATTACCTTGGGATGAGAGCGAAAGATACCTCAGCGAGGACTATTATTTTTCTAGACTATGGTCCAAGATCGGTGGTAAGATATGGGCGGATGTCGCTTCGCCGTTACAGCATCATGGTAGTATGCACTTTAATGGTCATGTCGGATCCATGTTTAGTTTAGCAGATGACATTAACAAAAATACAACTCAAACCGGGGATACAGAAACAGACCAGTGATTTAGGTGCTGCTGGTAGTTATGTAGACTCTGATAATATTCGTTTTCGTTACGGACTTCCTGAAAAAATAGGTGGTTGGCAAAAGACCACAGACAATAGATTAATTGGTGTGGCTCGTGATGCTCACCATTGGGTTTCACTAGATGGAACACGTCTCGCGGCCCTCGGTACAGATAAAAAACTTTATGTCTATGCTAATAGTATTTTGTATGACATCACACCTACAAGACAAACTAACTCCTCCGTATCAAATATTTTTACCACAACAAATGGTTCTGCAAATGTAACTGTTAATATTACAAGTCACGGAGCAAACGCTGGAGACATAGTTACTTTTTCAGGGACTACAGGATTATCAGGCACAAGTTTTACAGCAGAACAATTTGATCGAAGTTTTGAAGTTAAATCAGTAACAAGTACAAATGCTTTTGTTATTGAACAAGACGCAACAGAATCTACAGGGACAACAACAACGGGAACAGCCACTGCTGTTTTTGATATTAGTATTGCACCAGCCTTTTCTACATTTGGTTATGGTTGGGGTACATCAACTTGGAATACAGAAACATGGGGTACTGCTCGTTCAACATCATCTGTAACATTGGATGGAAGAGATTGGTCATTAGATAATTTTGGTGAACTATTAATTGCAACCACACTAAATGGATCAACATTTCAATGGTCACCAACTTCTGATGGCTTAACAGGTAAAGCAAGTTTAGTTACAAATGCACCAACAACCTCAAAATTTTCTTTAGTTTCTACACCTGATAGACATTTAATATTATTTGGTACCGAAAAAACTGTAGGCACAGGCTCTTCACAAGATCCTTTACTTTTACGTTTCTCATCACAAGAAGATATTAATACATATCAACCTGCTGCAGAAAATACGGCAGGATCACTGCGTATACAAGACGGTTCAAGTATTGTTGGAGCAGATAAAGCTCGTGGTCAGATATTGGTATGGACAGATACATCATTACATGGTTTACAATTTATTGGTCCACCATTTACATTTGGATTGAATCAATTAGGTCGTAACTGTGGATTACTCGGACAGCATTCTGCTGTTGTTGTGAGAGATGTAGCATACTGGATGGGTCAAAACGCTTTCTTTGTATTTGATGGTACCGTGAAAAAACTACCTTGTAGTGTCGATGATTTTGTTTTTGAAAACATTGATTTAACACAATCTGATCAAATCTTTGCTGGTGTTAACACAGAGTTTGCAGAAATTATTTGGTTTTATGTAACCAACCCTGATAACGTTGCACAACCGCAAGTTAATCGTTGTGTGGTTTATAATTACTTAGAACAATCTTGGTCCGTAGGTACACTTAATAGAACATCGTGGGTTGATCGTGGTGTGTTTCAGTTTCCTTTAGCAACAGAGTATTTAACAAATACTGCCGCTAACACAACACCTACTGTCATAGGTTTATCTAATGGTGCTTCTAATTATTATCAACAAGAATTTGGAACAGACGCAGATGGTGTTGCTATGCCGTCTTTTATTCAATCTGGTGATTTTAATATTGATGAAGGAGGAGAACAATTAATGCGTATTGCAAGATTTATTCCTGACTTTAGAGATCAATCAGGTAATTTAACAGTGACTTGGAGTTTTAAAAACTATCCTTATGGTAATGTTGTTAGTCAAACAGTATCAACTGTTGCAACAACAGATACAAAAAAAGATATACGTGGTAGAGGAAGACAAGCTAATTTTAAAATTGAAAGTAATACAGAAGCAGGTAACTTTAAAATGGGAACATTTACAATGGATGTGTTTCCAGATGGACAACGGTAATGGCTAAAATACCTCAAACTAGATTTCCTGATCCACCACAAGATTACGATCCTAGAGCTTTTGCTGAAATGGTACGACAACTAGAACAGATTGTCCTACAATTAAATTCATCCTATCAACAAGATAATAAAGACGAAGTAAACCGAAGAACTGTTTTCTTTGCTACAGGAGGTACAACCGATGCCTGATCGTTTTAGAACCTTTGCTTTGAGTCCTGCAAATACAGGAGCAAATACATTATTTACAGTTCCTTTAGCTGATGTAGCAGCAACACCACCTGTTCCTGTGACCACATTTATGGTCAAAACTATTGTTTTACATAATGATTCAGGATCTGGAACACTTAATGCAGTGTTGACTTATAATAATGGAAGCACTGATTTTGAGATCAATAATGTAGCCGTGCAACATCAGGGTACAAAAATTATCAATGGCACCTTTGTTTTCGAAGGTGGTGACAGTTTAAAGGTAACATCAAGTGCTGCAAATGACCTTGTTATTAAGGTTTCTGTGCTTGAAATGAAGGACCAACAATAGTACAAATAAAGGTTAGAGATGCATAAAATAATAGAAGAACCAAAACTTTTAGGACACAAGGAGATCAATGGTGCACAAGTTCCTATCTATAGCTGTAAGACAGAAACTGTCATTACGAATACACGAACAAATGCAACTTATGAGTCAGAGGATGATTGTTCTGCTGACATTGATAATCCTGATACCGATACTACCGATTCTGATATTAAGAGAGATGTTACAATTTTTGCACCACGATTGGCAAGTTTGGGTGCATCAAATAAGAAAGAATAAAAATGTTTAAAAAGATTTTTAAAGCAGCAAAAGATTTAGTTAGAAGTCCGGTAGGACAAATCGGAATTGGTTTATTATTGCCGCAAATGGCAGGTATGTCAGGTCTTGCTGGTGGTATTGGAAGATTTGCAGCAGCAAGTCCGATGCTTACACAGGCAGGTCTTGGATTACTTGCAGGTGATAAACCTGAGAATGTATTACGAAACGCGGCCTACGGAACAGCACTAGGTGGAATATCTAATTTAGGTCAACCCGGTGGTTTCATGGGTGGTGCACGTCAAAGTTTAGGTATGACACCTACTACAACACAAAGGACAGATTCATTTAAGGGTCCTCCAAGTCAAACAATGAATGTAGAAGAAAATGTATTGGATCAAGCAGATAAAGGAAGTTTTTTGGAAAAAATGGGATTAGTAAAAAATACACAAGTAATTACAAATCCTGATGGCTCACAAAGTGTTGTACCTGTCACAGATTTCTTTGATAAATATTCTCCGATGTTAGCATTAGGTCAAGTTGGTTTACAAGTTGCTGCTGCTACCTTAGGTCAAGAAGAAGCTGAAAGATTATATGATCCTAATCAAAATCCATATTTAAGTGGTGGCACAAAAATTACTGATGTATACAAACCTTTAGAGTATAACAAAGGTGGTGGAGTAATGGACTTTCCTGAAAAAGACGGTATGATTGATGGTCCAGGTGACGGTCAATCTGACGATATCCCTGCAATGCTTTCCGATGGCGAATTTGTAATGACGAAACAAGCAGTAATGGCTGCGGGTAACGGTGATAGAGAACAAGGTACTAAACAAATGTATGACATGATGTATTCTTTAGAAGACAAAGCACAAAATATGGGGATTGGTAGAGTCTAATGGCAAGTTTCGAACAATTATTAGCACAAGGTTATGGTAATGTAGTAAAAGCTGGAGAGTCTATAACATCTCCTTCTTATATGGCTGGAGCACCTGTTCCAGTTGCAAACGTTGCCCCTGTATCTAATGTTGTTTCTCAAGCAACAGGATTAGTTGCAAATGCAGCTACACAAATGCCTGACTATTTTGGTCAAGGTGTTGGTGCACTACAAGGAGCACAATCAGCTATAGGTAATGCTATGGCGACAACAGCACAAACAACCGGTGCTTACGATCCACAATCCTATCAACAGTTTATGAATCCTTATCAATCAGAAGTTATTGATGAGTACACAAAAGAAATGCAAAGACAATTTGATATCTCAGGTCAAGGTCGTGCTGCACAAGCAATTGGTGCAGGAGCCTTTGGCGGAGGTAGAGAGGGTGTCGTAGAAGCTGAGGCACAAAGAGGTTTTCAAGATCAATTAGGTAGAGGTATATCTGGTTTATTAGCTTCAGGTTTTCAGTCTGCTCAACAACAAGCTCAATCAGCTTTTGAAAATCAAAGAAAAGCACAACAAGCTGCAGCAGGTTTACAATTAGCAGGTGGCGAACTCGGTCAAGGTATTGGTCAAATGTATGGCACCTTTGGTGTACAAGCTCCAGGAGCTACAGGACAGTTAGCAACAACATTGAGTCAACTAGGTGTCACAGAACAACAAGCTCAACAAGCACAATTCAATCAAGAGCAAGCAAATCAAATGGCAAGATTTATGCAACCTTATCAAGGATTACAATTTCAATCAGGTCTAGTATCACAGTTTCCAACATTACCTGCTTTACCTCAATCAATGGGAAATCCATTACTTGCTGGAATTGGTGGTTTCTTTGGCGGATCATAAGAGGTGAGCCATGGCCAATTCAGGATTTGATACATTAAACTCTTTCAAAACAGATTTAACAATAAAACCTATAAGTCCTATTCAACCGTTGCCTAATGTACAAGGTGGTACATTTACTGTAACTGATCCACAACAAAAAGCAGAGATAGAGGCTAAAGATGAAATAAATATGGGTTTAGCTGAGGCAGCAGTTGATCAAACACCTATCTACAATCAAATGGCATTAAACTATGCTGATAAGTTTCTTCCTGTGAGACAATCTATGGATGAGAATCAAAGTATGATCGCTCAAAATATGGGTCTAGGAGAGAGAGTTAGTTTTGAAGATGCTTTATCAGGTATACAAGAACAATTAGGTCCTTTACCACAAACAAAAGGCGTAGAGAAATCAATAAACTTTTTAGTCGATTCAATAAATGCAAGAACTCCTTATAAAGGTGCTGCAGGAATTTTTGATGTGTTAGCACAAGCAACAGGTTCATATTTAAAAAGAGAAAGTGCAGAGAAAGCAGCTAAAATTACACACAATTTAAAAATGAAAGAACTTGCTATTGAACAAATGCAAGCTCAAAACGCAGCAATTCTTGAAAAAGAAGCTGATTTTTTTTTAAAAAAAATGAATATGGATAATGAATATCTTATGAAAAATCTTTCTTTCGATATGGACATGCAAAAGAAATTAGCTGATTTTGATATAGATACAGCTAAAGAAAAACAAAAAGCAGCTTTGGATTTATATAAAAATCCAGATAGACTTTTTGACAATATAACATTTACTGATCCGGAAACAGGACAACCGGTAGTTTCAACATCTATGAAAGTCTTTAATCCAGAAAAAGGTGTCTATGAATTTATGTTACCAAGATTAGATGAAAAGGGAGATACTGTTTTTGATATAGAAGCTCCTCCTGGTTTTTATTTATCACCTCTTGATTCACCACAAACAGATGCTGCTTTATCAACAGGTGTACCAAACTTCACACAAGCATCTAATTTGATTGGCGATTTCTCAACATTAGGTCGTGCAGGTGATATTGTACAAAAAATGTTGACTATAGATGCAGACAAAGTTGCACGAGGAGAAAACTCACCCTTTGGTGCCGAGGGTCTTGTTGACTTCTTTAAAAAAGAATCAACAGCTACTTTTGGATCTTTCATGAATGCAGTTAGTCCAGGACTTGGTGATCAGTTGACACAAGAAGGTGGAACGCTACGAAATAAAGATAAAATATTTTATCCCGATATAGATCCTGTAACAGGTCTAGAAGCAGAAGAAGCAAAACGTGTAACTTTTCAAGCACCTAAAGATGGTATAAATATACCAATACTTACATCTGACTTTAAACCTGTCGATAAATTAGTAAAAGTTGACGACTACTTCAAACCAATTACTTATACATCTTTAGGATATGACGATACATACGCCAAATTAAAAGTTCAAGAAAACTTAATTGTATATGCTCTAGCACGTGCCCTAAAACCTACAGGCCGATTAAATGTTGATGATATCAACAGAGCTTCTCAATTAGTTAATCTTCAAGGGTTTAAATCACCTGATTTTGTAAGAGGTCAATTAGGAGAGATATTAACCTTTATTAGACAAGCACAGGTAGATATTTACGGTCAAGGTTCTTATGCAGGTGGAGAAAAGAATGTTTTTGATGCACCACAATATAGAGAAGATGTTACCCGATTTAAACAATTTTTAGGTGAACTACCTCCCCCACAACAACCTTCATCAACTACAGAACAAGATGTACAACAATATGATTCTACAGATCAACCACAAGAAAATGAATTTGTTTTAGAACCAGAAGATTTAATGGGAGCAGGAGCATAATGGCCACACCAGCAGTAAAAAAAAATAAAGTTACAATTTTAAAAGGAACGCCCAATGAGCAATCTTTCTATTTTGAAAATCCTAGTAATCCTACTGCAGGTGATATTGCAAAAGTTAAAGAATTTTATGGTATTGATCAAAGTGCTAGCCCACAACAACTCGTAGAACAATTAAATCAATACAAAACTGCAACACAAGCTAATATACTTAAAGATATTCCGTTTAATCCTGAAACTCAGGCTAAACAATATTATAGTGTTCTCGCACAAAAAATGGCAGACACTAATCAACGTATGAAGTTGATTGAAGATCCAGCTAATTATTATTTTAAAGATTTACAAAGTAAATTACCGATGGGTCTTGATCGTTTAGTGCCTGATCAATTAGTTTCAAAACCTTCTTTTGAAGTTATAGGCTCTTTAGGAGCAATGGCAGGAGCCGGTGTTTTGACAGCTCCGACAGGTCCTGTGACTATGGGTGCTAGTATCCTTGCTGCAGATTCTTTAGGTGCAACTGCAGGTGGACAAGTATACGAATTGACAAATCAAATGTTACGACATCTAAATGATTTACCTTTAGAGAGTAGAGAATTACAAAATGCTAAATTTTTAGAAGACGCATATATGAATCTAGCTTTTACAGGAGGAGCCATGTCCCTCGGACCACTGGTCAAAGCATTTAAACCTGTTGTTGGAAGAGTTTTATTTGGACTAGACAACAAAAATCCTGAATATCAAAAAATGTTAGAAGTAGCAGAAACTTATGGAATGCCTTTAGGTATTATACAAGCAACAAATAGTGCTTTTTGGAAAGGTTATTCTAAAGTTTTAGGTGTATTTCCTTTTATTGGAACTCCTTTTAGAAGAGCTGGTGAAGGAACACAAGAAGCAATTAGACAATATTTTGATACAGCTAGTCGTAATTTTGCACCTTTTCAACACATGGCCTCATTAGGTGGAGATGTAATGAAATTTGCAAGGAAAGAGTATGAAGATACAATGACAATATCAAGATTACTTTATGAAGATTTTGAAAATTATGCAAAACGATTAGAAGGTAAAAAGGTTATTAAGCCAGAAACTGTTACAAAACTAGCTGATGAATTTGACAAAGTATTAAAAGGACAAATGCCTACAACTCCTGGGTATGATTTTAAATTTCCTGGTGAAGCATCAGAGAGGTCTTTCAGAGAATTCTATCAAACGTTAAAAAGATTAGATCCTGACGGAATTACAATTCAACAAGCTAGAAAGCTTCAAGAACTTTTCACTAATTTTGCAGCAAATTTTAAAAACGAAGGTAAAGGTTTTGTGCCCGCAAAAGAAGGATCTAGAATTACACAACTAGCTCTTGCTTTAACACATGATTTTAACAAAATGGTTAACATTGATGATGACGTTGAGAAAGTTGTTTTTGATACAGCTTTAAAAAAACTTACAACAGCTAATTCTTATTTAGCGGATGTAATGCCTAAATATGAAGGTCCTGTTCCTAATATGTATAAGCAAGTAAATGCAAATATATTTGGTCCTGGTCCACAGTCAACAGTAGGGGGTACAATGTATGCCTCTGATGTTTTGAATACTGTTTTAGAAATGTCAAAAGATAATCCTGATGCAATGACAGCTATTTTAAAATTAGCAAAAACACCAAAGGCTAATCTAGATGCATATTACAAAGCAGGTATGAAAGAAAATGTTCCTGTTAAAGTTAAAGTACAAACATTAGATGATACACCTCGATTATCTAATGGTGATATGAATCCTAATTTTGGAAAAACAATCACAACAGAAGAAACTGTTATGTCTATGGGACCTGATGCAGGAGCAAAAAAAATAATGAGAAAATTATTTGATGATGCTTTTCAAGGGTCACTGTCAGGTCTTCCTGTTGCCAAAACATTTACTGATTATAAAAATTTAGCCAAATTAGATCCAGAAAAAGTTTACAAACAAGGTTATAAAAATACACAAGATGTTTTCAGGTTTAGAACAGTAGACTTTGATCCTATGAAGTTTGCAGAAAACTTAGGATTAAATAATCCCGACAAAAGAAAAGTTTTAGAACAAATTTTAAAACCCACTGGAACAAAAATAAAAGATATTGAAAGATTTTTAGATATCGCAGAACGAGCAGGTAGTTTCACTGTTACCGATCCTTCAACTTTTGTACAAAGACGTGTAACTTTAGGTGGTTTTAAAAGTTTATTATTATTTGGTGGTGCGCAAGCTGGTGCAGCCATGGCTGGTTTTGGTTTACCTACTTTAATGGTTCCCTTACTATTACGTTATGGTTCATCTTTATTGACTGATCCTAAAGTTTTAAAAGCATTTTCACAAGTTTTACAAGATACAGGATTGGATGTTGCTAAACGTTCAGCTTATGCCAGTGCGTTAGGAAGACCTGAAACTACAAAAGAAAGTTTAAAACCTTTTACTATATCAAAAGAAAATCAAAAAATTCTTTTAGACTGGGCTAATACAACATTGCCTACCGAAGAAGATTTAGAACAGATGGACTTTGCTAACCAAGTTGAAGAATCAATTTTAAGTTTAATGAAAGAACCTCAAAAAAGTGTTGAGTCCAGAGCGGCAAGAGAAGATCAAATGAAATTAATGAATAAATTAAATCCTCAAAATCCTAGAGGTTTAAATCAACGAGAAGCTTATATGGGCAATCTAATACAAGAAAAACTACAACCAACTTTTCAAGCTAATTTAGGTGCAGGTCAACCTCAAGTTGCGAGTGGCAAACTAAGTCCTGACGTGCGATCAGATTTAGCTTTTGGTAGTTTAGATGAAGCTTTAGAAACACAAATGTTTAAAAGAGGAATAGGCGGACTATAATGAAAAGAACAATGACAGGAGGTGTTGATTCAGTAAGAGTCATTAATTTACCTACGGGTATGAAAGATGGCGGAGATTTATCTGTCCCTCCACCAAAGTCTTTACAGATGTTTGAAGGATTTAAAGCAGGACCTAATCAGTTTATGTTACCAGAAGAAGAAACAGTGATTCCTAGTGAGCCTAATGTTCAACCACGGACCATGGACCAACAAGGTCAAATTTTTCCCATACCTGAAGTACGAGGACCAATACCCAGTGAACCAGATGTTCTAGATTTACCTGGAGCAGACGGGATGATGGAAGGCACAACCATGCAGGATAGACTAATGTATGGTCCTGTAATTAATCCAAGAAATGTATATCCTATGGACCCCGATCCAGGGATCATGGGCATTCCACCAAATCCTAATATGCCACAAGGCATGGGTGGCGTTCCTAACTTATTGCAAGCAAATATGTTGAAACCTGCTGGAATTTTAGATATAAAGAAAGTCTATGATATATAGACTAAAATATTGGTTTACAAAGTTAATTAAGAAAGGAGAACCCGATGAACATCAAGAGCATTGGGGAATAGGATCATGATAGATTTAACAGATGACTTGAAAGCAAGGGTGCGTTTGCATGAAGGGGTGCGCACAGTAATGTATTTAGACACATTAGGAAAAGCCACGATCGGCATAGGCCACCTTATTCAGCCTCACGAACGGACACGATACGCTGAAGGCGTAGAGATATCCATGGAAGAAGTCGAAGAACTATTTGATATAGACCTGAATAGAGCTGCTGCGGGGGCTGATCTATTGATAGATGAATGTGTTGGACACGATTTGCCTGACAATGTATCTGAAGTTATACTAGAAATGGTATTTCAATTAGGCACCAATGGTGTTCGTAAGTTCAAAAACATGTGGAAAGCCATGCGTGAAAAACGTTGGAAAGACGCATCTACTGAGATGAAAGACTCGAAGTGGCATGAACAAACAACAAAAAGATGCGAGAGTCTTGCAGAAATAGTTGCAAAAACGAACGTATAAGAGTAGGATTCAAGCATGGGTAAATACACTTACAAACATTTAGGACACAAACTCTTCTCAACCCCTGGCGTAGTTGATGAATCTAAAATAGTAGAAATTAAATTAGATCCAGTAAAAGTAACTGCAAAAGCTATGGATAGAGCTAGAAGAGCTAGAGAAGCTAAAAAGAAATAATAGGAGGCTCTATGAAAAAGAATCTAAAACCAGTTGATAAAAAGAAAAATCCTGGACTATCAAAACTACCAAAAAAAGTTCGTAACAAAATGGGTTACATGAAAAATGGTGGTGAAGCAAAAGTACGTGGAATGGGTGCTGCTACACAAGGTGGTAAATTTCAAGGTGTCTTTTAATGCCAAACGATAGAGAAGAAGATTTACTAGAACGTATTCGAGAGCTTCGTGGCTCAATGACCGAGGACAACGAAACAGAAGTCATGGCTGAGATTCAGCAAATCGAAGAAGATCTCACAAAAGATAGTGATTAATTATGGCTGGTCTTGGTATAGCTTTAAGAGGTTTTGGTAAAGCTTTAAGAAGAACTTTCGGTAATCCAAAAAAAACACCACAATATAAAGATGAAACTACTGGTAAGATGTTAAGAAAATTACCTGAAGGAAACTACAGGGGTGCCGGTGGTAAAAGATTTAAAGTAGATAAAAAAGGCAAAATTAAGTAATCCAACTTTTTAATTCATCACCCATCACTTGACTGGCTATGTCGACTTTGTTCTTCAAGGCAGTTAATATCTTTTCATCAACCGTTCCCTGACAAACAAAATCAACATAGGTAACCTTATTCTTCTGACCAATTCTGT